>Ga0224508_10000279_pt1 | contig 52517 bp, 53 predicted proteins | sample SF_Jan12_sed_USG_4_FD_170157 | JGI IMG/M metagenome (GOLD analysis project Ga0224508, IMG submission 170157) | Sediment microbial communities from San Francisco Bay, California, United States - SF_Jan12_sed_USGS_21 | ecosystem: Environmental > Aquatic > Marine > Sediment | place: USA... | reverse complement strand
CTTCGCGACGCGAATTTGCAGTTCGTCGGATTCATCCTGCACGACCTGTAGTCTTGCGATCGCCTTCCGGGCCAGCCTGCGAATCTGTGAATTCTCCTCTTGATCACGCGCCTGGCGGAACCAGTCCAGGGACTGATCAACGTCGCCTGCGGCATAAGCGTTCAGTCCGAGGTTGTAGTGCGACAGCACACGCAGGCCGGGTGATTGTGCGGCCCTAAGGAGTGACTTGCGGGCCCGGATGTGTTGCCCGGCGCGGTAATTGGCGACGCCTGTATTGTAGTGCAACAGTGGTGTGTCCATGCCGGCGTCTTCGGCCTGCCGATAGCGCAACAACGCTGCCCAGTAGAGGTCATCCCGAAACAGGCGATTGCCATCCTCGAACGACGCCGTAGCCGACTGCGCAGCAGTCTGCTGTATCGGTGCGACGCACAACAATGCGGCGAGCAGCGCCAGCGCCGCGCCGGAGAGTCGACGTGCCTGTGTGTCAAACATCGAGAAAATAGCCCAAGCTCCCGTGTTCGCGTTATGTCAGCTAGCAAGATTACCGGCTTTGCAAGGCCCAGAATATGACGTGGTGCATAAAAATCCCCCCGAATGGAGCCCAAACGGGGGGATTTAGTGCCTTACAGTGAGTTAGGAGCGGGGTCTGTCACTCAGATCCCATCGACGATATCGCCGTCGCCACCTGCGTCCAGGCCATCTTCCCCGTCACTCTCGTCGGTCATTTCCTCGTCGAGTTCGTCGGTTATTTCCTCGTCAAGCTCGTCGGTCATTTCCTCGTCGAGTTCGTCGGAGAGGTCGTCTTCGAAGACAGAGTCATCGCCCAACTCGTCGCCGAGGTCGTCCTCCATCTCGTCGGTCTCTTCCTCGTCATACTCGTCATCGTCGACGTCTTCGCCTTCCTCGTCCTGGAAGTCGTTCTCTTCACCCAGGTCGTCTTCGTCGAAGTCGCCGTCTTCCTCGAAATCATCCACGAAGTCTTCGCCGTCCTCTTCGAACGCACCGTCTTCGCCGTCGAATTCGCCTTCATCATCAGACTCGCGTTCATCGGACTCGCGTTCATCAGACTCACGTTCATCGGACTCGCGTTCATCAGACTCATGGTCATCGGCATCATCGCCATCGCCATCGCCATCGTCGTCGTCCCCGTCGGGGCCACGCATCTGGGTTGTGACGTCCTCGATGCGAGTCATGTCATCGATGACCTCCATCGTGACGTCAAGATCGTCGAGGTCATCCGCAAAAGCGCTGACCGGGAGGAACGCAAAGCACGTCAGAATGACGGTTGCGAAAAATATGCTTAGTTGTTTCATGGCTTTATCCCTCTAGTACTACCGGAACTCCATCCCGGTCCTGGTTTAAGGTGTGTCTACCCGCAACCGAAATGTCCGGTCACGATCGTCATGTTCGAGCCGCGCCAGCAGTTCGCCGTGCGCGGGCATTACGGCAACCAGCGTCAGGGGCAGGTAGTTCTTGCCCGCGTTGAGGCTGGTTTCCCAGGTAATCTCGGTCTGGCCGGGAAAGCCCTGCAGTTCAAGGCCGGCCGGCAGCGACACGGTCAGCATCGCTGAATCCAGGGCTTCGGCCGACGAAAACATGAAGTTGACGGTGCGGGGTTCTTCGAGCGCGATCGTAATGCCCGGAATCTCCGCGCCGACCTGCGGCACATCGGGGCTGGTCAGGAGCATCGCACCGAACATCCAGATGGCCAGGGCCGCAGCAATCGCGCCGCCAAATCCCGTCGCCAGCCAGCGATTGCGCTGCCGCCTCGAACCTTCGTGCGTGGCCCGGGCGAGTGCCTGGTCATAGAATCCTGCTTCTGCTTGCGGCATGGGATAGTCCTTTAAAAGATCCTGGATTTCGCGATCCTCGCGATCCTCAATTGTCATATCGTCATTTGTCATGATTTCGTCCTGCTTGATCCCTACACGGCTTCCCTTACGAAAGGGTTCCATCCGCGGTGAGAATTTCCCGTAATCGCGCCCGCGCGCGGTGCAGACGGGATTTGACGGTGCCCACCGGAATGCCGATAAGCTCCTGAATTTCAGTCATTTTATAGCCCTCTGTGTCATGCAGGAGGACCACGATGCGATGTTCGTCGCTAAGTTGTTGCAGGGCGGCATCGAGGCTCCTGATACGCTCCGATCGCTGGTTGTCATAATCCGGATCGCCCGGTCCGGGCAGACCGGCAATGCCTTCTCCGGGTAGCTGCCCCTCTTCCACCGTCATCATGCGGCGGCGCTTGAAACGGCGCTGCTCGTCGATGAACAGGTTGTACATGACCCGGCAGAGCCACGAGCCGGGTTCTTCAATCCGCACAATATCGTCAAGCTTGCCGAACGCCTTAATAAGGAGTTCCTGGAACAGGTCTTCGGCTTCGGGCTTGGATCCGGTCAGCCGCCAGGCAAGGCGATACAGCCGGTCGAAGTGTGGCTGCACGAGGCGCTCGAATGTCTGGTTGTTCTCTGGCGAGCTCATAGTGCCGGTGAGTGTAGTTGCCAGAAAAAAGCACTGGCAAGGGCGTGCTTGGCAGATTGGGGCGTTACTCGCCTATTAGCGATCCTCGATCTCGTAGTCGTTGCGTTCGGCGGGATCATCCGAAAAATACTGCACGAACTCCCAGTCATTGCCATCGGGATCGTTGAAGTAGACGCGCTTGCGATACGGGTGATTGTTCGGCACCGTCGAATCCTCGTAGCCGGCCGCACGCATACGTTCGCGTAACGCGTCGGCATCGTCGACTTCATAGCCGAGGTGATTCACCCCCGGCTTCCCGGAGTATGGCTGCCATTTTTCGGCGGGTTCATCCTTCGCAGCATTCAACGCGATGTAGGTATCGGTGGTGCCAATATGAATCCAGCGATCGGCACCGGAGCCGCCTGCCTTGCGAATTCGAAACTCGGGAAACGCGGTCTGCAGGAAGCGGGCGGTCGCGTCGATGTCGCGAACGATCATATTGGCGTGTTCAATACGGACGGTCATGGTCTTCTCCTCTTGCTTGCCCGGAAGAATGCTGCGAATTAGCCGGTAAAGCAACAGGATTGCCAGTAAAATAGCAAGCTGCTATTCTGCCGTCATGGATGACTCGCAACGCAATCTTGCCGCCAATGTGCGCCGCCTGCGGGAGGCCCACAGCATGTCGCAACAGCAGATGGCAGACCGGTCCGGTCTGCCGCGCGCCACATGGGCCAGCCTTGAGTCGGGGGGCGCGAACCCAACCCTGGGTGTACTGACCAGGGCGGCCGGCGCACTACAGGTTTCCATTGAGGAGTTGATCGGCTCGCCGCGCCACGAGATCGAGCACATCCCTGCGGCGGCGGTTAAGGAGAAGAAACGGCAAGGTGCTGTAATCCGGCCGCTGGTTCCGGATGCCCTGCCGGGACTGGAATTCTCGCGCATGGAACTCGAACCAAACGGCCGCATGGTTGGTGTCCCGCACAAACCCGGTACCCGGGAATACCTGACCTGCGAGAGCGGCAGTATCGAACTCATCGCTGCAGGTGAGCACTGGGTGCTCGAAGCAGGCGACATGCTGGTATTTCGCGGGGACCAGCGGCACTCGTACCTGAATCCCGATTCGCAACGCAAAGCGATCGCGGTATCGGTCGTGCTGTTCGCCGGTTGAACGTACTAGACCCGGTCCAGGCGTAGTCGCAAGTCCGGGGCTATACTTCACGACGAATAACAACAAAACCCAAGGGGACCATCATGAAGAAAATCTTATCCTGCCTCGTGGCAGTTGCATTCCTGTACAGCGGAATCGCAGCGGCAGACGACTATCGGGAAGTTTGGCAATGCAAGGTCAAAGACGGCAAGACGCTGGAGGATGTTCAGGCGGTAAACAGCAAATGGCTGAAGTGGATGCACGAGAACGTTGACAAGAAAGTCAGCAGCGCCGTGTTAACGACCGTCGTCGGCGACCTGACAGGCTTCATCTTCGTAGATAGCTATCCAAGCCTGGATGCGTGGAGCAAAGGCAAGGGAGCCCAGGACGGCAATGAGGAGATGGACGCCCTGGATGCAGAATTCAACAGCGTATCCGATTGCTCTGACAACCGGCTCTGGCGTCACCGGCCCACGTCCTGAAATAATTTCCGTTAACCCCCGGTCCTGTCTGGCGAGAAGAGTACAAAGCTCGCCGGAGGGACCGGAGCGACCATGAAAAAGAAAGTCACGCCATTTATCGAGAATATCGCCGAGTCGGGCGCCGCCTGCCTCGTCACGATGGTGCAAGGCAACGTCCTGGCGCTGGGGCTCAGTCACTGGATCATTGCATCGCAGACCGGGCTTGTTGCCGGTACCGCAGCCGCGGCTGCCATCACCCTGGCGAAGACGGAAAATCGCTGGATTCTTGCAGGCGTGCTAGGCGTCTCGACGGCGGTCGTCGACTACTTCGTGCATCCGGGAATGATCGGCGACGCGGCGGCGACAGAGGCGATAATCACCGGGCTCGGCGCGGCATTTCTGTCGTATGTCGCTGGATCCGTTGTGCTGTGGTACCGCAAGCGCAAAGCGGCAAGCCACGAGCAGATTACTCCGGAGTAATACGGGCCAGGACGGCTTCAGCTCGCTGGCGGCCAACCGGCGAGGGGATTCGATCGGCTATTTCGAGCGCATAGTCGAGGTGCAACCGTGCTTCGTCGGCGCGCCCCAGTTCGATCAGCGTGGAAGCCAATGACACGGCTGCAAACAGGCTCGCGTCGATTGCTCCCGCTTTGATCCGATACTCGAGAGACCGTTCGAAGTACGGCAACGCAGATGTCGGATCGTCCTGGAGGGCGTAAACAAAGCCAACGTGGCGTTCGTACTCGCCGCGAAAAAAGTCTCGCGCGCCGCCGGCAGCATCCAGTTGCAGCGATTCGTCAAACAGCTGGCGTGCTTTGTGCAACTCCCGTCGCTGCAGGTGGATCAGGCCCAGGCGATGAACGGCTTCCGCCTCGCCGTACTTGTCCCCCAGCGCCGCGAACAAGACAATCGCCTGGCGCGCGTGCATGAACGCAGTCTCGAATAGTCGCTCCGACATGTCTGCCCGATAATGATAATCCGCCAGCGCCAGCTCTATATCCGCGGCCGCGGACTGACCAAGGTCCCGCGCAATTCTCGCGGCGACGTTGATTTCTTCAAGCGCGGCGGCCACCGGGCGGGTGCCGAGATGCAGGCCAAAACGGTCATGGATCTTTGCCAGCTCAAGGTGCAAATCGAAGCCGATCTGCTGAGGCTCGGTATCGGCTGCGATGACCTGCAAAGCCAGGTCTTTCGCGGCAACGAGATCGCCCTGCAGGCGCAATGCTCGCACCCTGTCGACGACCTCGACATCAGCCGCGAGCGCAGCGGAGCAAACCACGACCAGCAGTGCAGTGACTGCCGCGCGCAACATCAGAAACTGAGTTGCAGCAGGAAGTAGTGATCGATCAGCAATGCCGAGAACAGCAAACCGAGGTATGAGATTGAATACTTGAACGACTTCATCGGCAACTCGAGGTCGTCGCGATGGCGCCACATCCGGATCGAATACCAGAGATACCTGGTGCCGAGAGCCACAGCTGCTGCGAGATAGATCAGGCCGCTCATTCCGATCAGGTACGGAATGATCGTAATTACGACCAGCAGGATCGTATATAAAAGAATATTGATCCTTGTATATGCATCGCCATGCGTGACCGGCAGCATCGGGATATCGGCTTTCGCATAATCGTCTTTCCTCGCGATCGCCAACGCCCAGAAATGTGGCGGTGTCCAGACGAAGATAATCAGGAACAGTAGCAGCGCGCTACTGGTGACCTCCCCCGTTACCGCGGTCCAGCCAAGAACGGGCGGCGCGGCACCTGCGGCACCGCCGATGACGATATTCTGCGGGGTGGCCCGCTTCAGGAACATCGTGTAAACGACCGCATAGCCAATCAGTGAGCAGAATGTAAGCACGGCTGTCAGCGGATTGACAAAAAACCACAGGATGATCATCGAGATCACGCACAATCCCGAGGCAAACATCAGGGCAGAGCGCTCGGTCAGTTTACCCTGCGGTAGCGGCCGACCCATCGTGCGCATCATCTGGATGTCGATGCGAGCGTCAAGAACATGATTGAAGACAGCCGCCGACGAGGCCGCGAGCCCGATTCCCAGCGTGCCAAGGAACAATGCCGCACCGCCAGGCCAGCCGGGCACCGACAGAAACATACCGACAATCGCGGTAAACACGATCAAAACAACGACCCGCGGCTTCGTCAGCTCGTAATAGGCGCGCCAGTCGGTATAGGTTTCTACGTTCGTATTCAACTCTGCTCTCATCAGCCGATCCGCGATAGCTTCAGCAGGTGCTTGATGTCGCCGACCATGTCAGACGGATCGATATCCGGTTGGAAATACAGCACCAGGTTTCCGAGCGGATCGATCAGGTAATAGCCACCTGCCGGTTGTTCCTCGGGCCTTTTGTTATCGAGCAAGCTGGAAAGGCTTGCATCTTCTATCGTAATCAGGCCCGGATGTTCCGCGGCGAGAAATACTGTATCGGGCGGCGTAGCTCCGTGCAAGAAGACTTGCCCGACCCGGCCCATTTCCTTGCCGAGCATCTTGCGTGACTGACGTATCGTGTACAGGGCGTCGCGGCAATCGTCCGCGCAGGACTGGTCATCGGCATACAGCAGCAGCCAGCGGTCGTCGTTGTGGATGTGCAGGCCGGAGCCCGGCAACTCATCACCGAGATTGATAATGGGTTCCAGCAGCGCGCCATTATTCGACCGGTTCAGCGACTCGGCGAAGTAGCCGCCATAGTACAACCAGGCCGCTAGCAGCAGGGGACCGAAGAACACGGTAGCAATCAGGGCGAGGTGCAGCCGGGCGGATCGACGTTTGGCCTCACTCATGACGCGCCTTGCGTTTGCGGTAGTTCCAGACCAGCAATGCGGCGAGCACGGCCGCCATCGCGAACCACTGCAGCGCGTAGGCAAAATGCCGCCCCGGGCCCATTTCCTCGGGCACCCAGTGACGCAGGAAGCCCGCATCATTTTGCGGGTCCAGCAACAACACAAAGGGCTGCACGTCGCGGCCCAGCGATGCTTCGAGGTCGTCGAGCGTCGGGTAGACGGCGCGTTGCGGCCACGGCGAGCCAGGCATAATGGCGTCGCCCATCTTGTAGCCCGCCCTGGGCAGCGAGCCAACGCGACCCCGCACGGTTGCGCTGCCAGGCTCGAGCGCAATCGTCGTCGCGTCAAAAGTATCGCCGGTCTTCTCTACCCAGCCGCGATTGACCATCAGCAGGGGTTCCCCGCCGCCGGGCTCGAGTGGGGTCAGGATGTAATACCCGATGCGGCTGTTAAAGATGATGTTGTCGAGGAGGAACTGGTGATCGGTGTCCAACGTACCCGTCGCCTTGAGACGCTGGTACGAACGCACTTCCATGCCACTGGTCCAGTTCGCAAATCCTGCATCGTCGGCGAACAGGTCCTTCTGGATGCGTTTTTCGATGCCGCGATTAACCTGCCAGCCGCCCAGCGCAGCAAACTGCACGACCAGTGCAGCGCCAATCACGAATGGCAACCACCATGGCAGGGACATCCCGGTACGCTTGTTCACGATATACTGACCTTCGCTTCGTTCAAGAGCTGCCCATGAAGCTTATTGTCTTGCTAGTTCTCGCGGCCATCGTCGTCAGTCTTGCCTCGGGACTCTTCTTTCTTGCCAGGGACGAGGCCAGTTCCCCACGGCTGCTCAAGGCGCTGAAAATACGCGTGGGATTGTCGATTGTCCTGATCGTGTTCCTGGTGGGCGCCTACTCGCTCGGTTACATCCAGTAAACAAACACGTACAGACCAATCCAGACGACGTCGACGAAGTGCCAGTACCACGCAACCGCTTCGAAGGCGAAGTGCTTGTCGGGAGTAAAGTGACCTTTGACGACGCGCAGCCAGATGATCGTCAACATGATCGCGCCGATTGTTACGTGCATGCCATGGAATCCGGTCAACATGAAAAACGTTGAGCCGTAGATACCGGACGTCAGCTTGAGGTTCAAATCCTGATAGGCGTGGATATACTCGGCCGCCTGCAGGTAGACGAAGATGAAACCCAGCAGGAACGTGGCAGCAAGTGCCACCGTCAGAATGTTGCGCTTGCCCGCAATCAGCGCGTGATGCGCCATCGTCACGGTGATACTACTGGTAAGCAGGATCGCCGTATTGATCAGTGGCAGGCCAAACGGGCCCATCACCTCGTATTCGCCGCCAACCTCACCCGGGCCATTGGTCGGCCAGGTGCTCTCGAAGCCTTCCCAGAGCAACAGGTTGGTAAAGAAGTTGTTGCTGCCACCGCCCAGCCAGGGCACTGCCATGTTGCGCGCATAAAATAGCGCACCGAAAAAGGCCGCAAAGAACATGACTTCGGAGAAAATGAACCAGAACATGCCCATGCGGAACGATTTGTCGACCTGCTGGTTGTACAGACCTCCCTGGCTCTCGCTGATAACCGTACCGAACCAGCCGATCAGCATGAAGACGATTACGCCAATGCCGCCGAGCATGACCCAGAATCCGGCATCGGCACCGTTCAGCCATGTTGAAATGCCCACCATCAGGAACAGCAGCCCGACCGAGCCGACAATGGGCCAGTGGCTGCCGTGGGGAACGTAGTAATGATCGTCTGCGTGATGGGCCATGGATTCTCTCAATGACAATTCAGTCAGGGCGCCGCATTGGCGGAGACCTGCATGGTGTTAAAAAAGGTATAGGATAGCGTGATCGTATCCACGTAATCCGGCAGATCCGGATCGACGATGAATTGCAGCGGCAGAGAAAGCTCTTCGTTGCCTGCAAATTCCTGTGAGCTAAAACAGAAACACTCAATCTTCTGGAAATGCTCTGTCGCCGACACCGGCGCAACGCTGGGTACCGCCTGCCCGATCAACTTACGGTCGGTTGTGTTTCGCGCCGTAAACGTCGCGTAGTACATCTTGCCCGGGTGAACGACCATGCTGTCGGCGTCCGCCTCGAATGTCCACGGTGCATAATTGTTGACCGTGGTCATGAACTCGATACGGATCTCCCGATCGAGGTCGGGCGTTTCGACTGCAAGTTCTGCCGTAGCATTGGTGCGGCCACCAAAACCCGTAATCTCGCAAAATGCCGCGTAGAGTGGTGGCAGCGCGAAGAAGCCGAAGCCGAACATCGCCACAGCAAAGACCAGCAAGCGGCTGACCAGTGCGCCATTCGAAATCTGTTTTTGTGGCTGCGATTCGATCATGGTCCGAAATCAGGCTCTGAGGACACCGATGAGTATAAAACCAAGGTAAAACGTGACGGCAACGACCGTGAGAATCAGCGCCGTACGCCGTACATCCTTGCGCCGCCCTGTGTCTTCAGCGGTCAATCGAATGCCTCCTCGGCGATACGCGCCTTCGGCGGCGATGCAAACGTGTGGTAAGGCGCCGGCGATGGCACGGTCCACTCAAGGCCCCGGGGCGCTTCCCAGACTCGGTCGGTTGCTGTCGCACCCTGCTTCGATGTCAGCAATATGTAGACAAAAATCAGCTGCGAAATACCGAAGCCGAGCGCGCCGACGCTGGCCAGCCAGTTGAAATCGGCAAACTGCACGCTGTAATCCGGTATGCGGCGGGGCATGCCGGCCAGTCCAAGGAAGTGCATCGGGAAAAACGTCAGGTTGACGAAAAATGTGGACGTCCAGAAATGCAACTTGCCGGCGGCCTCGTTGTACATGAAGCCGGTCCATTTCGGCAGCCAGTAATAGGCCGCTGCAAATATCGCAAAAATTGACCCCGGCACGAGCACGTAATGGAAGTGCGCCACCACGAAGTAAGAGTCGTGATACTGGATATCGGCGGGCGCTACCGCAAGCATCAGCCCCGAGAAGCCGCCGATCGTAAACAGGAAGACAAATGCGAGCGAGAACAACATCGGTGTTTCGAACGTCATCGAACCACGCCACATCGTCGCCACCCAGTTGAATATTTTCACGCCGGTGGGAACCGCGATGATCATCGTCGCAAACATAAAAAACAGCTGCCCGGAGAGGGGCATGCCGACAGTGAACATGTGGTGCGCCCAGACAATGAACGACAGGAACGCGATACAGGACGCGGCATAAACCATCGAGTCATGACCGAACAATGGCTTGCGTGAGAACGTCGGAATGATTTCCGAGACCACGCCGAACGCCGGCAGGATCATGATGTAGACCTCGGGATGACCGAAGAACCAGAAAATGTGCTGGAACATGACCGGATCACCGCCTCCGGCCGCAAGGAAAAAGCTCGTGCCGAAGAACTGGTCGGTAAGCAGCATGGTGACGGCGCCGGCGAGTACGGGCATGACCGCGATCAGCAGGTACGCTGTGATCAGCCAGGTCCAGACAAACATCGGCATTTTCAACAGCCACATGTCCGGCGCACGCATGTTCAGGATCGTAACGATGATGTTGATCGCGCCCATGATGGAGCTGATGCCCATCAGATGTACCGAGAAAATCAGGAACGGGAAGGCATTACCTGTCTGCAGCACGAGCGGCGGGTACATCGTCCAGCCGCTTGCCGGCGCGCCGCCTGGCATGAACAGTGTCGAGAGCAGGATGCCGAACGCGACCGGCAGGATCCAGAACGACCAGTTGTTCATTCTCGGCAGCGCCATATCGGGCGCACCGATCATCATCGGGATCATCCAGTTCGCGAGGCCCACAAACGCAGGCATCACGGCACCGAACACCATGATCAGCGCATGCATCGTGGTCATCTGGTTGAAGAATTCGGGGTGCACAAACTGCAAGCCCGGCTGCATCAGCTCGGTCCGTATGACAAGCGCCATGGTGCCGCCAATGAAAAACATGACAAGGCTGAAAACCAGGTACAGCGTGCCGATGTCCTTGTGATTCGTCGTAAACAGCCAGCGACTGAAGCCCTTGGCCGGGCCGTGATCGTCGTGGTTTTCCAGTTCTGCAGCGGCAGTTGCCATACCGTGTCTCTCCAAGCTCGCGCCGTCAGAACGCCGCAAGAAAATCTCTGTTACTGATTGGCCGCGACGCGTGTCGCGTTATCCTTTTGTGTCTCGACCCAGGCGAGGAACGCGTCCGGCTCCACGACTTCTACGACGACAGGCATATAGCCGTGGTCCTTGCCGCAGAGTTCGGCGCACTGGCCGCGATAGGTGCCGGTCTGCTCGGCACGGAACCAGGTCTCGTTGACAATGCCAGGAATCGCATCTTTCTTGATCGCCAGGTCTGGTACCCACCAGGCGTGTAAAACGTCGTTTGAAGTCAGCAGCAGTCGAACCTTCGCGCCGCGGGGCACAACGAGCGGCCGATCGACATCAAGCAGGTAGTTCTCGACACTGTACGGGTCTATGCCCGAGCCCTTGCGACGGGCGTTGAGGCTGTCGCGCGACAAGGTCGAGTAAAAATCGACATCCTGGTCCTGGTACTTGTAATGCCATTTCCACTGGTAGCCCGTGACGACAATCGAGACGTCGGGGTCACGTGAGTCTTCGAGCTTGACCATTGTCTCGGCCGCCGGGACCGCCATGATCAACAGGATCAGGCAGGGGATGATCGTCCAGATAACCTCGGCCGATGTGCTGTGTGAGAAGTTTGCCGGCTGCGCGCCCCGCGATTTGCGGTGTTTGATCAGTGAGATGATCATCACGCCGAACACGACCACGCCGATCGCGACACACCACCAGAAGACCATCATGTGCAGGTCGTAGGTTTCGGCGCTGAGCTCGGTGACGCCCTGCGGCATATTGAGCTCCCAGTCGGCACTGGCTGCGCTCGCCCAGGCCACACCGAGCAAGCCCAGAATTATTTTTCGAATCATTGATTGTTCGCCCGAATACGAGGTGTGGAGTCAAGATGCCGCGCGATAAATCGACACGACCAGACAGCTTGCGGAGTGTACTGAAAGAGGTTCGGCCGCGCAATGGCGGCAGGCACAAAAGCGCCAAGGTTACTCTTTGTTAAACAATGAGTTACAGCGCTATCGGCGGCGCCCTATCTGGGCGGCGTCGATGCGGTAGTCGCCGCCGCCCGCGGTAACACCGGAACCCCAGCAATGGCCGTAAACGAGTTCCAGGTCAACATGGATAACGCCGTCGCTGCCCTGGGCATCGAGGGCATCGGTCATGGTCGCAAACTCGTTCTTGCCAAGCAGCGAGCGGCGGCGTTGTCGCAGGCTGTTGCGCGCGCCGGTAGCAGTCAGGTCGCGAAACAGCGCCTCGCAGTTGGCATAGGTCACTGCGAGCCGGTCGACATCGAGCACCGGGTCCCTGAGGCCAGCGCGAACCGCGGCGTCGCCGATGTCGTGCATGTCCAGGAAGCGGTTTACATGTGCGCTGGTATCCACGCTCTGCCATGCCCGGCGCAGCCCAAGCAGGCTGTCCGGGCCCAGCGTCGAGAACAGCATCAGACCGCCCTCCCGCAAAACGCGGGCGGCCTCTCTGAAAACTGTGGCCGGGTCACCGATCCACGGCAGCAACAGGTTCGAAAAAACGACGTCGACACTGCCGTCGGCGAGCGGCAAGGCGCTCGCATCGGCCTGGATCGGGGCGGTCTTCGCGCGCCAGGACCTTTTCCGGGCCAGTTCGAGAAGCATGTTTTCCGACACGTCGATCCCAATTATGCGGGAGCGGCGAAACCGCCGGGCCAGTGCGCCACAAGCCGAACCGGTTCCGCACCCCAGATCGACAACCGTTTTCGCATCGACCAGCATGGGTGCGAGTCGCTCGAGCAAGCCGTCACGGGTAACGGCATGCACGAAGTCGGCAGCGTCGAAATGCCGGGCAGCGCGGTCGAAGCGCCGTTGTACATCGCGCCGCCGAAGGGTTGCGTGATCGGCAGGAATATTCACGGCGCCAAGGTACCAGCTTTATTCGCGATTCGCGCCAAATTGACGGCTGCCGTATAAGGGGCGACGCACTGACAATCCGGTGATGAGTTGGCGCACGACGATCAGGACAATGGGCCATGCAGGGAAGCTCTCGTTGCGGGCATTGGACAGCATGGTCATGCCGCGCTGCTGTGTCTTCTGCGGGGTTGAATGCGAACCGTTCGAGGAACACGTTTGTCGCGGCTGCGCCGCCGACCTGCCCTGGAATGAAAATCAATGTCCCGGTTGCGCCGAACCGCAACAAACGATGCTGGCCGCGGGACTCCATTGCGCCAACTGCCAGGGCGCGCCATCCCCTTTTGCAGCGGCGGCGACGCCACTGCGCTACGCGTTTCCGATCGACGCGGCGATCAAGTTGCTCAAGTTTCGACGGCGACTTGATTATGTTCCAGCATTTGGCGCCTTACTGGCAGGCATGCTTGCGAGCTTGCCGCCGAATATTGACAGCCTCTTGCCCGTGCCACTGCACTGGCGCCGACAGGCTGTCAGGGGATTTAACCAGGCCGATGAGCTTTGCCGCGAGTTGCACCGGCGTTCGGGCCTGCCCGTCCTGAGAAATGCTCGTCGCGTACGAGCCACCCCGTATCAATCCGGGCTTGATGCTCGATCAAGAGCACGCAATCTTCGCGCCGCGTTTGCGGTACAGGGCAGCATCGGCGCGAAGCACGTGTTGATCGTTGATGATGTCATTACAACCGGCGCAACCTGTCGCCAGCTGACACGGCAGTTATTGCAGACTGGCGTGCCCGAAGTTTCGGTCCTCGCCCTGGCGCGACGCTGAGCGCGGCGAATGTCGCTACGCCGGCTCGAACGCGTAATTCAGGATGATACCGATAAAGATAATGAGGCCGATGGTGTGGTTGTGCAGAAAGGCCGCGAAACAGCCCGCCGGCTGGCGGTCGCGCGCCAGCCACTGGTGATAGGCCATCAGGCAGCCGGCGCCAGCGATGGAGGCGTAATACCAGGGCCCGAGCTCGGCACGCAGGCCAACGAAAACCAGAGTCAGCAACATCAGCACCTGTAACCCGGCGATGACAAACAGGTCGACGTCGCCGAACAGAATTGCGGTCGACTTGACGCCAATCTTGAGATCATCTTCGCGATCGACCATCGCATAAAAGGTGTCGTAGATAACGGCCCAGATCAGCGCGGCACCAAAGACAAGCCAGGCGAGCTGCGGCAACGCTCCTGTCTGCGCCGCGAACGCCATTGGCACCGCCCAGCCGAAGGCGGCACCGAGCACGAACTGCGGAATCGATACGAACCGCTTGATGAACGGATAGGCAACCGTCAGCACGGCCCCCACAATCGCGAGGTATCGCGCCTGTTGGTTGAGCAACATTGCGAGACCGATCGCGATGAGGCCGAGGGCCATGAACAGCAACAAGGCTTCGGCAGGTGCGACGGCGCCCGAGGCTATCGGCCGGGAGCGAGTGCGCTCGATGTATGGATCGATCTTGCGATCCGCGTAGTCATTTAGAACGCAGCCTGCGGACCGCATGACGAAAACGCCAAGCACGAATACGATAAACAATCCCTGGTCCGGGTGCCCGTCGCCGGCGAGCCACAACGCCCATAATGTCGGCCAAAGTAGCAGCCAGAAGCCGATCGGCTTGTCGACGCGCATCAGCTTGCCGTAGTTGCGGAGCTGCGTAACGACGCCGCGCGGTAACAGGCCGGAAAGGTGCTTCTTCATGGCGCGCTACGTTACCAGAACCCAGTCATACCTTCCCGTACCGGCCGGCGTCGCCGAGCCAGCGGCGGACGATCGGTGCTGCACTGCTCGGGCTCGTGCGGTTGATGACCTCGGCCGCAACCTGGACCTGTGGCATCAACCCGGCATCCCTGACCAGGTTGGCGATGCGGTAATCGGGCAGGCCGGTCTGGCGCGTGCCGAGCAGTTCGCCCGGGCCGCGGAGTTCAAGATCCCGCTGGGCGACGACAAAGCCGTCATTACTGTCGCGCAAGACCGCGAGGCGCGAGCGTGCCAGCGAGCCGAGCGGCGCCTTGTAAAGCAAAACACAGTGGCTTTGCGTGGCCCCCCTGCCGACGCGGCCGCGCAACTGGTGTAGCTGCGACAGGCCCATGCGTTCGGCATTTTCGATAATCATCAGGCTGGCGTTCGTTACATCGACGCCAACTTCGATAACCGTCGTTGCGACCAGCAGCTGAATCTCACCGTCCTTGAACGCCTGCATGCCGCGCTCTTTCTCGGCGGGCCGCATGCGACCGTGTACGAGCCCGACACGAAGCTCCGGGAGATCGCGTGTCAGCATCGCGTATCTCGCTTCGGCCGCTTCGAAGTCGAGCACCTCGGATTCCTCGATTAGCGGGCAGACCCAGTACGCCTGTTGCCCTTCGAGGCAGGCCGAACGAACCCGCTCGATGACTTCGTCGCGGCGAGAGTCAGGCAACGCAACCGTTGTTATGGGCTGCCGGCCAGGAGGCATTTCATCGATTATCGATGTGTCGAGGTCCGCGTAGGCTGCCATCGCCAGCGTTCGCGGAATCGGCGTGGCGGTCATAACGAGCTGATGTGGAAAGCCATGCGCGGAGACGCCTTTGTCGCGTAATGCCACGCGCTGGTGAACGCCAAAGCGATGCTGCTCGTCGATGATGACCAGCGCAAGATTGTGAAACTCGACGCCTTCCTGGAATAACGCGTGCGTGCCAACGACAACCTGCGCGCGACCATCGCCTATCTTCTCCAGCGAGTCCCGCCGGGCGCCGGCGCGCTGGCTGCCGCTGAGCCAGGCACACTCGATGCCCAGTGGTTCGAACCATGCCTTGAAACTTCGCCAGTGCTGCTCAGCGAGCAACTCGGTTGGCGCCATGATCGCCGCCTGCACATCGCAGGCGATCGCGTTAAGGCAGGCTATTGCCGCGACCACGGTCTTGCCGGAACCGACGTCGCCCTGGATCAGGCGCATCATCGGGTGCGGCTTCGCCATGTCGGCAAGCAGCTCCGTCACAACACGTTGCTGTGCCCCGGTCAGTACGAACGGCAGGTCCGCGATGAAGCCCGAGACAGCCTCGCGCCCACCGGACAACGCCTGTGCGGGCTCTGATTTGGCCAGCGTGCGCAGGCTGCGCAGGCTCAGGTAATGCGCGAGTAACTCCTCGAAAGCCAGGCGCATCTGGCACGGATGCTTACCCTCGAGGATGTTGTCGACGTCGGCGTCAGCGGGCGGCCGGTGCAGGTAGACGATCGCGTCGGCAAGCGGTGGCAGGTCGAGTTTGCCGAGAGTCTCGTCGGGCAGCAGTTCGACAGGCGCCGCACGGCGCATCATCTGCAGGGCCTGGTCGGTCAGGCTCCTGAGCCGTCCCTGCTGCACACCTTCGGTCGCCGGATAGATCGGCGTTAGCGATTCATTGATCGCCGCATCCTGATCCTTGCGCAACAGCCGATACTCCGGGTGAATCATCTCGAAGCCGCCCTTTCCGGCCCGCGCGTCGCCGAAACAGGTCAGGCGCACCCCTGGCTGAAACTGTGCCTGCTGTTGCCTCGAGAAATGAAAGAAACGCAACGTAAGCTGCCCGGTGCCATCACCGATCCTGACGAGCAGATTGCGGCGGCCGCGATAGACGATTTCGGCAAGCAGCACCTCCCCGGTTACCAGGCAACGCGCGCCGGCCTGCAGTGCGCCGAGTTTGACCAACTGCGTACGATCCTCGTAGCGCAGCGGCAGCAGAAACAGCAGGTCCTCAACCACGAACAGGCCAAGGCGCTCGAGCTTCTTCGCGAGCGCCGGGCCGACGCCGCTGAGTACGGTCAGCGGTGAGGCAAGGCCTGTGTCTGCATCGGCCATCGCCGCCGGGTCACTGTTACAGGGCGAGAATTGCGTCGGCCTCGACGTCAGCGCCTTTCGGCAGCGAGGCCACACCAACGGCGGCACGCGCCGGAAACGGTTGTTGGAAGTACTGTTCCATGACGCTGTTTACAGTAGCGAAGTTCTCGAGATCGGTCAGGAAGATCGTCAGCTTGACGACATGGTCGAGGCTGCCGCCTGCGGCCGAAGCGACGGCGCCGAGATTGTCGAAGACGCGTCGTGCGCGCGCTTCGAAATCACCACCGACAATGTCCATCGATTCAGGGTCCAGCGGAATCTGTCCCGAGAGGAAAACAAGATTGCCAACCTGGATGGCTTGCGAGTAGGTGCCGATCGCTGCCGGAGCGGCAGCTGTGTGAATTGCTTGTTTGCTCATAAGTAGTTCTGCTTGTTGTTGCCTGCTCAGGTGAGATCGCGGGACACGCGAATCACATTCGGCATGTTGCGGACATTGCGCATGATACTCGCCAGGTGGGTCCGGTCCCGGACCTGTAACAGAAATGACAATACCGAGCAGTCCTCGTGTCGCCCAAGCACCGAGACCTGTTCGATGTTCGAGCCGCTGTCCGCGATCGTTGCGGCGACCTCGGCGAGGGCGCCGGGCTTGTTATGCGTGTCAATCTGGATCTGGCTGGAAAACTCGCGGCCGACGTCTTTCTCCCAGTCTACCGAAATCCATTTCTCCGGCTGCTTGCGGAAAATCGCAAGGTTGCCGCAGTTATTGCGGTGAATAACGACACCACGGCCAGAGCTCAGGTAGCCCATGACCTGGTCGCCCGGAATGGGGCAGCAGCACTTGGCGTAACTGACTACCATGCCCTCGGTCCCGGCGATAACCAGGCTTGCGGTGCCAGGCTCCTTGTCGCCCTCCTCGCTGAAGCCGACGAGGAATCGCGCAGTCAGTGGTGCGAGTCTTTCGCCGAGCCCGATTTGCTCGAAGAGCTCGGTGTTGTTATTCAGCCCAAATTCCTCGAGCGCGGCTTTCATCCTGACCTTGCCGACTTTGCGCAGCGATGAGTCAAGATCCTTGAGCGAACGGTCGAGCAGGCGCTTGCCAAGGTCGATGGACTCGCTCGAGCGCATCGTTTTCATGTGGTTACGAATGGCGGTTCTGGCCTTCGCTGTGCGCACAAAGGTCAACCAGTTGGGATTTGGCTTCGCGCCCCTGCTGGTAACGGCCTCGACCGTCTGGCCATTTTGCAATTCGGTGCGCAAGGGCACGAGCGAGCGATTGACCTTCGCCGCAACAGTGCGGTTACCAATGTCGGTATGGACCGCGTAGGCGAAGTCCACCGTCGTCGCACCCTTGGGCAATGGCATGATGTCGCCCTTCGGAGTGAATACGTAAATCTTGTCGGGGAAAAGATCGACCTTGACGCTCTCGAGGAACTCTTCGGACGTACCGGATCTCTGCAGCTCGGCAAGATTTGCGAGCCAGTCGCGCGCACGCCGCTGCGGCGTCGCATCCGATTTGTCGTCGGCCTTGTACTGCCAGTGCGAGGCAACGCCCGATTCCGCAACCCGGTCCATCTCGCGGGTACGAATCTGTACTTCGAGCGGTTGTCCCTTCGGACCAAACAGGGTCGTGTGCAGCGACTGGTAACCGTTGATCCGGGGAATTGCGATGTAATCCTTGAACCGGCCCGGCATCGGTTTGTAAATTCCGTGCACGATGCCGAGTACCTGGTAGCAGGTACTGACGTCGTCAACAATAATACGAAAGCCGTAGACGTCGACGACATCGCCCAGCTGCCGCTTCTTCTCGGCCATCTTTTTATAAATGCTGTAGAGATGTTTTTCGCGGCCAACAACCTCGGCTTCGATCTTTTCCTCCGCCAGTGCCGCGCCGATTTCTTCGGAGATGCTCTTGACGCTCTGCCGCTGGCTGCCGGTTCTACGGCGCAGCGCTTTCTCGAGAACCCTGTAACGGAACGGGTAGAGGTGCTTGAAGCCCAGGTCTTCGAGTTCGACCTTGAAGCGGTTGATGCCGAGGCGGTTCGCGATCGGCGCGTAAATGTCCAGCGTTTCACGGGCGATCCGCGCCTTCTTCTTTGCCGGCATCGCTTCGAGCGTTTGCATGTTGTGCAGCCGGTCTGCCAGTTTGACGAGGATGACGCGAATGTCCTCGATCATCGCCAGCATCATCTTGCGAAAACTTTCGGCATTGGCCTCGGCACGGCTATTGAACTGGTACTGGTCAAGTTTGCTGACGCCGTCAACGAGCAGCGCAACGTCTTCGCCAAACTGTTCCTCGATGTCCGTGATCGATGCGGCGGTGTCTTCGACCGTGTCGTGCAGGATCGCCGCCTCGATAGCCTGGGCATCGAGATGCATGTCCGCAAGTTCCTGGGCGACAGCAACGGGGTGGGAAATGTAAGGCTCACCCGATTTACGGGTCTGGCCGTCATGGGCAGCGGCGCCGAACTCATAAGCCCGCATGACGGTCTCGATCTGCTCCGAGGGCAGATAGGACTCGAGCGTTTCAATAAGCTGCCGCATACCGTGGGTGCGTCTCGACGCACCCGGCAGTTTGGCTAACAGTGTCGCGGCATAATCCATGCCCCGATAATACCGCGGGTGGCGGTATTTACCGTGATTTTGGGCAGGCTTTAATCGCCGATCGAGATGCCGCGAACCGGCAGAATGTCTTCACCCGGCTCGGGTGCCAGGAAATCTTCAACGGGTGGCTGCTCGATCTCGTCGAGAATCGCCGGTGTAACATGCCCGTCGGCAATCTCGCGCAGGGCGATCACCGTCGGCTTGTCATTCTCGAGCTCGACCATGGGTTCGGAGCCGTGGGCGATGCGCCGTGCACGCTTGGCAGCGACAAGCACCATCTCGAAAATGTTCTCAATATTGTCGAGGCAGTCCTCAACCGTAATTCTGGCCATTGGTGGGTCCTTCGCTGTTTGCGCCGCGACCGGCGGCGGCACGTCAGGGAGCGAACCCTACAGGGCGCGATGGCGGCCGGCCAGCCCTTATTCCAAAAAGGTATTTAGCTGAAAATCCGCTCAACGGTGCCGCGTACGCGGCTGTTAGCGGTCGCCTGGGCGGCACCGTTCCCGGCAACAACGGCCTCAAGGTCGGCCAATGCGCGTTCCAGGTTGTCGTTGATCACGACGTAGTCGAATTCCTGCCAATGACCAATATCGCTGACCGCATCCCGCAGGCGCCGCTCGATCACCGCTTCGCTATCGGTGCGGCGGTTGCGAAGTCGGCGTTCCAGCTCCGCAAGCGACGGCGGCAGGATGAATATTGTCACGCAATCGGGCATCGCCTTACGGACCTGGGCCGCGCCCTGCCAGTCGATCTCGAGAATAACCGGATGCCCATCGGCCAGGTGCCGCTCGACCTGGCGCCGGCTGGTGGCATAGAGATTGTCAAATACCGTTGCCGACTCGAGTAATTCGCCCTGTTGCCGGAGGCGTTCGAATTCGTCCTTGTCGACAAACAGGTAATCAACGCCGTCTGCTTCATTGCGACGCTTGCGGCGCGTCGTGTACGAGATCGAAAATCGCAACTCCGGGTGCCTTGTTGTCAATGCATGGACGAGCGTCGTCTTGCCCGCACCCGAAGGAGCGGCGATTACGAACAGTCTGGCCTGGGTCTCCGACACTGGCGCGCCTACTCGACGTTTTGAATCTGTTCGCGCATTTGTTCAATCAGGACCTTGAGATCCACGGCAGCGCGACTGGTTTCGCTGTCAGCGGATTTGGAGCCCAGCGTATTGGCTTCGCGGTTCAACTCCTGCATCAGGAAGTCCAACCGTCGCCCCACCGCGTCCTTACTCGACAGTACCTGGCGGATTTCGGTGAGATGGCTGTCGAGCCGATCCAGTTCTTCATCGACATCGAGCTTTTGCGATAGCAATGCGAGCTCGACTTCCAACCGACTCGGATCCGCTTCAATGTCGAGCTTTGCGATTCGCTCACGTTGCTTCGCATGGGCCGAGGCCAGAACCTCCGGCAGTCGTGCACGAACCGATGCTGCGATGCCGGCAATGTCGGAGCAACGCGAATCGAGCATGACCTGGATTCGCTCACCTTCGCTGGCGCGCATCGTGTCCATGGCGTTAAGGGTTTCGCCGAGCAGTGTTTCGGCTTCCGCAAACAGGGGTTCCGCATCGATTTCCTGCTCGGCGACAACGCCGGGCCAACGAAGAATCTCAATAGGATTAATGGGTGTTGTCGCCGGGAGCACGTGCACGAGTTCGGCCAGGCGGGAGCCGATCAGTTTGGCAAGATCGGTGTTCAGCAGCAGCTCGTTGTCTTGGTCGAACGCACGCCGGAAATGCAGGTAACAGTCGACTTTGCCACGCTTGAGTACAGCACCCACCTGCTTCCGAAGAGCATGTTCTTTTGGCCGCAACTCATCGGGCAGACGGAACTGCACGTCGAGATAGCGGTGGTTGACGGCGCGAAGTTCCCAGCTCAAGGTGCCCAGTGACGTTTCCACCGACTGCCGTGCAAAGCCTGTCATACTATGTAACATCAGGGTAGAACTCCGGTTAGTGCTGCACCGATCACGGTTTGCGGCGATTATTTCATGGCAGCATGGCCGGCGTCAGTAAAAGCCTAGAATCCGATGCAAATCGAATACGCCAAGGTCTCCGCACTGGGAGATCGTTCCGACAATCAGGACAGAGCGGCCGTCGTCGTAGCTGAGCAGGCTGCGTTGATGCTCGTGTTCGATGGCATGGGCGGCCACTCCGATGGCGCGCGCGCCGCCGAAACGGGGTTGAAAGTCGTCCAGGACATGTTCATGTCGACGCCATTGCCGATATTTGATCCCCAGGGATTCCTGTACATGGCGCTGTCTCGAGCCCACGATGAAGTCGTCAATCTCGGCCGTGATCTTGCCGTCGACTTCCGCCCGCGCGCTACTTGCGCATTGTGCCTGGTGCAGGAAGACGGCGCGTTTTGGGCGCATATCGGCGACAGCCGCATCTACCAGGTCCGCAATGGCCACGTCCTGACGCGCTCGCGCGATCACAGTCATGTCGAGGTCCTGATCCAGGAAGGCGCGATCACGGAAGAAGAAGCGCTCGATCACCCTATGCGGAATTTCGTCGAGTGTTGCATCGGCGGCGATATGCCTGTTCCCGATATGAGCATTACGGCCAAACGGTCACTGCAGCCAGGAGACACCCTGCTGGCGTGTTCGGATGGTCTCTGGTCCGGCCTCACGGATGAGGAAATGGCGTCAATCGGTGCGCCGGGCGACAATAATATCGCTGAGAACCTGAAACAGCTCAGCATCAGGGCATTGAGCACCAACGCGCCCTACAGCGACAATACCACCGGGACTGCGCTCAGGTGGCTCGGTTCCTGACCAGTACCGCGCAACAATCGCCGAACAACAAGGAGAACCCCATGCGCCCAAGCGGCCGCGATGCCGATCAAATGAGGAACGTGCGTTTCACACCGGAATTTACGCGCCACGCAGCAGGCAGCGTACTCGCGGAATTCGGCGATACGCGTGTGCTGTGCACGGCGAGCGTCGAAAACCGGGTGCCACCTTGGCTGCGTGGTAACGGCCGCGGCTGGGTAACCGGCGAATACGGCATGTTGCCGGGCTCTACGCACACGCGTAACGCGCGCGAGGCCACGCGCGGCAAGCAGGGTGGCCGGACACTGGAGATTCAGCGCTTGATCGGCCGGTCGCTACGCGCAGTGGCCGACCTGGAAGCGTTGGGCGAGCGGACGGTAACGCTTGATTGCGATGTGTTGCAGGCTGACGGGGGTACGCGCACGGCGGCGATCAGCGGCGCGTACGTCGCTTTGTCGCTCGCCATGCAAAAGCTCGTTACCGAAAAGACGATTAGCAAGAACCCGCTGCATGGCCAGGTCGCAGCAGTGTCGGTTGGCATCTGTTCCGGCATACCGGTGCTGGACCTCGACTACGCAGAGGATTCCGAGGCAGAGACGGACATGAATATCGTGATGAACGAGGTCGGCAATTATATTGAAGTGCAGGGCACGGCCGAAGGGCACGCGTTCACGGATGAGGAATTCCAGGCGATGCTCGCGCTGGCGCGCGTCGGCGTAACCGATATTCTGGCGGCGCAGAACGACGTCCTCTCGCGTTGAAGTGATGGTGGACAAGCTGCCTGGCAAGATCGTCATGGCTAGCGGCAACGTCGGCAAGTTGCGCGAGATTGCGCGCATTCTCGAAGACCTCGACATCGTCGTCGTTCCGCAATCGGAGTTCGATGTCTGCGATGCCGATGAAACCGGAACGACGTTCGCCGAGAACGCCCTGATAAAAGCCCGGCACGCGGCAGCGGCAACCGGCCTGCCGGCCATCGCTGATGATTCCGGACTGGTTGTCGACGCGCTCGACGGACGACCGGGTGTCTATTCGGCACGCTACGCTGGTGCCGACGCGACCGCCGGGGAAAACAATCAGAAGCTCCTCGACGAGCTCGAACACGTAAATGACGCCAAACGCGGCGCGGCGTTTCACTGCACGGCGTGCTTCGTGATGCCGGATGTCGCTGAGTCGCTGCTCGCTACTGGCGAGTGGCGTGGCCAGATCCTGCGTGAGCCGCGCGGCGAACGCGGTTTTGGCTATGACCCGTTGTTTCTCGATCCTGAATCCGGGCGGACCGCGGCCGAACTGAGCGCTGCCGAAAAAAACGCGCGCAGTCATCGCGGCAAGGCATTGCGCCAGCTCGCGGCGCTTTTGCGGCAGCGACGGCCATGACCGCAATCAGTCCCCCGCCGCTATCGCTCTATGTGCATATGCCGTGGTGCGTTCGGAAATGCCCTTACTGCGATTTCAATTCCCACACGGCCGGGCCGGAAACACAACGAGCGCGTTACCTTGCAGCGCTGGAGCGCGACCTCAAAGCCGAGGCAGCAAACCCGGCCGGGCGCCCCCTGATCAGCGTATTCATCGGCGGTGGCACACCCAGTCTCTTTACGGCGGCGGAAATTGGCAGGCTACTGGATGCTGTTAGCAAGCATTTTTCGCTGGCCGACGATATCGAAATTACGCTGGAGGCCAACCCGGGCACGGTCGAGTGCGGGGAGCCGCATGGCTACCGCGCTGCGGGTGTCAACCGCTTGTCGATCGGCGCGCAGAGTTTTCGTCCGGACATGCTCGCGGTACTGGGACGCATTCACTCGGTCGAGGATATCCATCGCAGCGTCGCGGCGGCGCAGGCGGCAGGCTTCGACAACATCAACATTGATGTGATGTATGCGCTGCCCGGACAAAGCGTCGGCCAGGCCGTCGAGGATCTGGAATGCGCCATTGAGCTCGAGCCAACTCACCTGTCCTGGTATCAGTTGACGCTCGAGCCGAACACGGTTTTTCATGCCCGTCCGCCGAATGGCATGCCTGACGATGACGCCTGTTTTGACATCCAGCTGGCCGGGCAGGAACTGCTGGACCAGCGCGGCTTTGAGCAATACGAAGTGTCTGCCTATGCCCGGGCTGGTCGGCATTGCAGGCATAACGTCAACTATTGGTCGTTTGGCGATTACCTCGCGGTCGGCGCGGGTGCTCACGGCAAGATCACGGCTGATGGCGAAGTCCGGCGGTACGCGAAACCGGCTAATCCACTCGCCTACATGGAAGCGCAGGAGTCGGGCACGGCAACACCGGGCTTGCGAGCGCTCGGCGACGCCGAGCGCGTCTTTGAGTTCATGCTCAATGCCCTGCGGTTGACCAACGGTTTCGATACGCGGCTGTTCGAGGAGCGGACCGGGCTCGCGCTCGACACCGTCGATGAGCAATTCGCCGCACTGCGCGAAAAACAGCTGATCGACGACGTGGGGAACGGGTTTTGGCGCGTAACCGGGCTCGGAAAACGCTTTCTGAACGACGTGCAGGCTGAGTTTTTGCCGTGAGTGTTTATGCACAAGACCACGCGGGTGCCTATGTTTTCAGTGCTAGAGGCGCGCAAATTCATTTTATCTGTGGACAACACCTCGTAAGTCATTGTTTATAAAGGGCCTAACAAAATGGCCAGAAAATAGTCATATTGAGAAGCGTGCTTGAAAATCCGCACCTTAGCTCACTCGTGCAATTTTCTTCCACAGACTTATCCACAGCTTCTGTGGATAAAAAGCGCAGCCTGAACGGGGCTTGCGGGAACGACCGCAACTGTTTATCCTACGCGGCCTTTTGGCACCGCAATGTGCTCCGGAGAGCCAGCAATGAAAGCCGACATTCATCCCAACTATGGCGAGATCAAGGTAACCTGTAGCTGCGGAAACGAGTTTACGACGCGTTCGACGCTCGGCGACGACCTCTCTATAGAAGTGTGCTCTTCCTGCCACCCGTTTTACACGGGCAAGCAGAAGATCGTCGACACAGGCGGTCGCGTAGACAAATTCCGACGCAAGTACGGTATGAGCTGAATTGCGACGCCGGCGGCGGGACCGGAATCCGGCCACCCCGGCGATTCGCGTCATTAGTATCCAGGCCCCGGGCGTCCGGGGCTCTGCTATGCTCGTACCGTGTAATTACGCCACTACGGCCATGGCCCGAGGAAACCGATGACCAAGGATGCATTCCGCCTGATCAGCCCCAGCGGCACAGAAATGGACCTGCCCGTGCATTCGGGCACGGTCGGCCCTGACGTAATCGACGTCGGCAAGCTCTACAAGGGACAGGGTGTTTTCACGTTCGACCCCGGGTTCGTGTCGACCGGCAGCTGCGTGTCCGACATCACCTATATTGACGGCGAAGACGGCATCCTGATGTACCGGGGCTACCCGGTAGAGCAATTGGCGGAGCACTCGAACTTCCTCGAGGTCTCATACCTGCTGTTGCACGGCAACCTGCCGAGCATCGGGGAGCTCGATAAGTTCGAGAACACGATTCGCCGCCACACGATGCTCAACGAAGGCATGCTCAATTTCTTCAAGGGTTTTCGCTACGATGCACATCCGATGGCCATGCTCTCGGCGATCGTCGGTTCCATGTCAGCGTATTACCACGACGAGATGGATGCGAGTAATTCCGAGCATCGTGACATCTTCGCGCACCGGATTCTGGCGAAGCTGCCGACGATCGCGGCAGCGGCATACAAGCTCAACACCGGCCAGCCGTTCATGTATCCGCGGAACGATCTCAATTACTGCGAAAACTTCCTGCAAATGCTGTTCTCGGTCCCGGCGGAACCCTACGAGATCGACCCGATCGCGGCGGAAGCGCTGGACCTGCTGTTCATCCTGCACGCCGACCACGAGCAAAACTGCTCTACATCGACCGTCCGTATGGCCGGTAGCTCCGGCGCCAACCCCTACTCGGCCATCGCCGCCGGTATTTCGGCGCTATGGGGCCCCGCGCATGGCGGCGCCAATGAGGCAGTCCTGAACATGCTCGAGGAAATCGGCGATGTCAGCCAGATTCCCAAGTTTGTTGCCAGGGCAAAGGACAAGGATGACCCTTTCCGGCTCATGGGCTTTGGCCACCGTGTCTACAAGAATTTCGACCCGCGCGCGACGATTATTCGCGAGATGTGCCACAAGGTTCTCAAGAACCTTGGCCGTAAAGATACGCCGATGTTTGACCTGGCACTTGAGCTCGAGCAGATGGCACTCAAGGACGATTACTTTGTCGAGAAGAAGCTGTATCCCAACGTGGACTTCTACTCGGGCATCATCTATCGCGCACTCGGCATCCCGACGTCGATGTTTACCGTAATGTTTGCGATCGGCCGCTCGGTCGGCTGGACAGCGCACTGGCGCGAGATGATTGCTGACCCGTCCGGTAAGATCAGCCGGCCACGGCAACTCTACACAGGTCCCGCGCAACGCGACTACGTTGTTATAGACAAGCGCTAAGCAATTCCTGGACGGCTTTAGCGTCCGCCCGCTTCATCGGGCGTCCATCGATCGGCGAGATCGGTGCCTGCCGAATACCGTCGATCGGAAAGACAGTCGCTTCCACCGACGTGTCGCTGTGACGAAACTGGAAACCGGCATAGGTCTCGGGCCGGGAGCCTCGATGTGGACGACTGCGCAGCCGCCGCTCGTAGGGACGCACATTGAAGCCACGGCCTTCGAGGTCGATGGCAACAAACTCCGGACTGTCAGCAAACAGGTGCAGGTTGACGGCCGAATTCGCGTCAGCGGTTCCGACCAGGACCGGCCCGACCAGGCGCGGCGAAAAGCCTGCAAGCATCTCCATCACCGTTAGCGCAACCTCGCGCATCGTGCGCAACAACAGGGCATGTGATTCGCCGCCGAACAGCTGCAGGTGTTCGCTGACAGCCTGTTCGATTTCGGCATTCCCGGGAAGAGCGCCGCGGGTATGCATATCCAGCCGGTCGGCTGCTTTTCTCTTGGCAACGCGATAATCGCGAATCCCCTGTTCGACGATTATTCGCGCCGCTTCCTGCGCCAGCATCTGCCTCGCGCGATTATCTCCGTTGGTGTTTTTCTTCGGCATCGGCTCAGAACAACGATTCCTCTTCGACGGGTTGTTCATCGTCCAATAACTCCGGGTCGGGAGGCGCGTCGACGCCGGACGCGTCATTGAAAATGTCGGGCAGCGCCTCGGCGTTGTCGCATTCGGGGACGTGTCCCTCGCGGAACATCTCGAACGTACTGTTGGCTTGCCCCGCACGTGCCGGGCAGCCGGTTGCACGGTCAATGCGCCGCGAGACGATACCTTCAGGTTGTGGCATCTGGTTCTGCGGTACGCGGCGCAGGGCGATGCGCATGAATTCGATCCAGATCGGCAGCGCCGTCCGCGAGCCTTCCTCGCCGGGGCCGAGCGGCAGGTCGTCGTCGTAGCCAACCCAGACAATGCTCGCCAGATCGGCGTTAAAGCCACCGAACCACGCATCACGCTGATCATTGGAGGTACCGGTTTTTCCCGACAGGTCGCCGCGGCCAAGGACTCGTGCGCGGCGACCGGTGCCTCGCTGGATTACGTCGCGCATCAGGTCCTGGACCAGGTAGGCGTTTTGCGCCGAGATGGCGCGCGGCGCGGCGTTGATGTTGGCAAACAATTCCGGAGCGGTTGCTGCGTCAGGCCGATAATCCAGCGCGATATCGGCCATTTGCTCGAAGCGCAATTCTTCCGGCAGCTCGTCGTCGAAGATCACCGCGGGATCTGGTTCCACTTCACACTCGTCGCAAACAACGAGCGGATTGGCTCGATACAGGGTCTCCCCGTCGGCGCCTATGATGGCGTCGACCACGTAGGGTTTGACGGCCCAGCCGCCATTGGCGAATACCGCATAGCCCTGCGCCATATCGAGAGGGGACGCCTGCCCGCCGCCCAGGGCGAGCGAGCCGTTTCGCGGCAGCGTGATGTCACCGAAGCCGAACTTACCGATGTGTCGCACCGCATTACCGATGCCAGTCTCAAACAATAACAGGCGTACTGACACCAGGTTCATTGATCGCACCAGTGCCTCGCGCAGGCGCGTGGGGCCGTAAAAGCGACCCGAATAGTTGATCGGCCGCCACACCGCTTCGAGTTCGGAGGAACTGATAACAACAGGAGCATCAAGGACGACGGTTGCCGCGGTATTGCCGTGCTCGAAAGCCGCAGAGTAAATAAACGGCTTAAATGACGAGCCGGGCTGGCGATACGCCTGGGTTGCGCGGTTGAATTTGCTGGTCGCAAAATCGAAGCCGCCGGCGAGGCTCGTTATTGCAGCGTCGTACGGATCGACGGAGACGACAGCGCCCTGCGCTTCGGGAATCTGCGCCAGCGCCCAGGTTCCTGCCGTCGTTGGCATCACGATAATGACGTCGCCAACCGCGAGTACGTCAGCAACTGCTTCGGGAGCCGGCCCCGCCGTCTCGCGATCGATAAACGGTTTGGCCCAGCTAATGCCGCTCCACGGAACGATGACTCGCTCGCCATTCGAGATAATGATTTCTGCACTGTTATCCTCGCCCAGCGCAATTACGACGGCAGCGGATAATCCGCCGGGTATGTACTGTTCAAGCACTTGCCTGATCTCGATTGGCCAGTCGGCATACGGTGCTTCCAGCAATTCCGGGGTCAGCGCTGTCGTGTCCAGCGGACCGCGGTAGCCGCGACGCCGCGTAAACTCGAGGAGCCCGTTTCGCAGCGCATAATTGGCTGCAGTTTGCAGGCGCGAGTCCAGCGTTGTTACGACCTGGTAACCGGCCGAGTACGTATCGTCGCCAAAGCGATTCAACATGTCGCGGCGGACCATTTCGGCAACGTATGGCGCATTCAACTCGATAGCTGCGCCATGCAGTTGGGATTCCATCGGCATTGCCAGCGCCGCTTCATAGTCGGCTGCGGTGATATAGCCGAGATCTTCCATGCGGCCTAACACGTAATCGCGACGTACCGTAGCGTTTATCGAGCTCGACACCGGGTTGTAACGCGACGGCGCCGGTAACACCCCGGCTAACGTTGCGGCTTCGGCAATATTGATGTCAGAGAGACCCTTATCAAAGTAGACCTGTGCGGCTGCCGCAACGCCATACGCACGCTGTCCAAAAAACATCTTGTTGAGGAACAGCGCCATGATCTGTTCCTTGGTGAACTCCTGCTCGATCTTGTATGCCAGAAACGCTTCCCTGAGCTTGCGGGTGAACAACTGTTCCCGCGACAGGAAGTAGTCGCGCGCCAGCTGCTGCGTCAGGGTGCTGCCACCCCCGGAAATTTCCCCGCTCCTGATCAGGCGCAGGAACGAGCGCAATATGCCCTGATAATCGATACCCGGATGAGCGAAGAAACGGCGATCTTCGGCCGAAATGAACGCATGGACGACATGCTCCGGCAGATCGGCGTATGTAATAGGAATACGTCGGCGTTCGCCGATCTCGCTGATCAGTTCGCCATCACGACTGAATACCCTGAGCGGCACCTGTAGCGGGATATCCCGAATCGTCTCTGCGGCGGGCAGGCCCGGAGCGACGAAATAATAAGCGCCGATGACCCCGGCAACGCTGCCGATGGTGGTAATCAGGCCGAGTCCGCACAACAGGATCAGCCAGCGCAGATGCCTGCGTCGCGAAGTGTGAACTGTCTTCTTGAGGGTTCCGGTTTTGCTTTGCATAGTGGCTGGCGTCGTCGCTCGTTTTCGGCCAAACGCCGCAGATTGCCGCGGGGCAGGCACACTGGAGTATTAGTTACGCTGGTGTCTGATTGGTGCAGTAAATGTGGCGATCCGGCGGCATCGGCCCCGGTAGCTTGGCCCAGGGTCGCGATGATAGCCAGCTACGGCCACGCGCTGCAATGCCGGGTCGGCCCGGAAAATGCGCGCAACAGGGCTTATTTGGCGAATTTCAGGGCCGGTCGGGACCGAGTACTGGTCGTCCTTTCGGGCCGCCGACTGGTTCACGGTACGGCTGCGCCGGCGGCAGTACCATACGGATCGCTGGATCGTGAACAAAGTCACGTTTTATTTAACATTTTGTTGATATATAGTTAAATCGAATTGCTGAGATCCAGACTACATTTGGCTCGCAACTTACCGACCTGAAAGGAAAAATACGTGCTATTCGGCAAAAAATCTCAGCCGCTGTTAGGCCTCGATATAACGACCTCGTCGGTCAAGCTGATTGAGCTTTCGCAGAGTGGAAAGCGCTTTCGGGTCGAGTCCTATTCCGCGGAGCCCACGCCACCGAGTTCGGTCAGTGAGAAGGCGATTGTTGATGCCAAGGCCGTCGGGGAGGCGATTCGCAGGGCCGTCAAGCGAGCGGGTGCCAAAGCGACGGACGTCGCGGTGGCAATCAGCGGCGACGCGGCCATCACCAAAGTCATTCAAATGCCTTCCAGCCTCTCGGAGAGAGATCTGGAGGGACAGGTCGAAATCCAGGCCGACCAGTACATTCCATTCCCTATGGAAGAGGTCAGCTTCGATTACGAGGTTGTCGGCCCGAATGAAAAAGATCCGGAGTTGATGGACGTATTGCTGGTTGCGACGCGTACCGATAACGTCGAACAGCGCCAGGCGGCAGTCAATGCTGCCGGACTCGCTGCGCACGTGGTCGATGTCGAAGCGTTTGCGCTCGAGAATGCTTGCCAGCTCCTGAGTCACCAGATTCCCGACGCCGGCATAGGTCAGTCGGTTGCCGTCGTCGACATCGGTGCCAGCAGCACGACCTTCTCGGTACTCCAGGACCTGAAAGTCGTCTACACGCGAGACTTCAACTTCGGTGGGCAGCAACTTACCGAGGAAATCATGCGCACTTACGGACTGTCGATGGAAGACGCCGGTCGTGCGAAAAAGCAGGGCGGTCTTCCCAGCAACTACCAGCCTGAAGTTCTCGAGCCGTTCATCGATGACATGACGCAGCAGGTCAGTCGTTCGTTACAGTTTTATCTCGCATCAGGCGGTGGCCGTGAACAGCCGGACATGATCCTGGTATGCGGCGGCTGCGCCAATATCCCGGGCATCGCGGACGTCATTTCGAGTCGGGTCGGAATACCGACCGAAATCGGTGACCCGCTCGGCCAGATGAAGATTTCATCGAAAGCCAAATCGCAAGGTGTGCACAAAGATGCAACGGCACTCCTGACAGCATGCGGCCTTGCACTAAGGAGCTTCGACTGATGCCACGTATTAATCTACTTCCATGGCGTGAAGATGAACGCAAGAAGCGTCAACGCGACTTCGGTGTTGCGATGGCAGGTGGCGTGGTCGCAGCGATTGCCGCGGTCCTCGCGACGATGTTCTTCTACGCACAGATGATATCCAATCAAGAGGCACGCAATGCGCGCCTGACAGCGGAAATCGCAGAGTTGCAGAAGAGTATCGAGGAAATCGATGGCCTGGAACGGCAGAAAGAACGCCTGCTGGCCCGCATGGAAATCATTGAGCAATTGCAGAAGAGTCGCCCGGAAATCGTGCATCTCTTCGATGAGATGGCACGGCAGATTCCCGAAGGTGTGTACCTGACCGGCATGAAGCAATCCGGCGATCGAGTCCAGGTCCGCGGTATTGCCCAGTCAAGTACCCGCGTATCGGCACTGATGCGGCAGGTCGATGCCTCGGAATGGATGACCGATCCGGAGGTCGAGAAAGTTGAGACAACGCAGTCGGGCGCGTCGCGTCAGGCTGAGTTCGTTGTCTACCTGAAGCAGGAAGGCGCCGGCGATGGGGAGGATTTGTAATGAACATCGTTGATGAACTCCAAAGCCTTGACATTAATGACATCGGCCGCTGGCCGCTGTTCTTCCGCGTTGCCGTCATCGTGATTGTATTCGTCGTGGTACTCGGCCTCGGCATCTACTGGACGATTATCCAGGACAAACATCCGCAGTTCGAGCGCGCGAAGGCAGAAGAAGAGACGCTGAAAGTCACTTTCGAGAACAAGCAGCGTAAGGCAGCGAACTATGATGCCTACAAGGCGCAGCTTTCGGAAATTGAACAGTCATTCGGCACGATGCTGCGGCAGCTGCCGGGTGAGACCGAAATCCCGAGCCTGATCGTCGACATATCGCAGACCGGACTCGCGGCCGGCCTGCAAGAGAAGCTGTTTCAGCCGCAGGGAGAGAGACCCCGCGACTTCTACGCGGAGAAGCCGATCAAGATCCGGCTCGCTGGCGGCTATCACGAAATCGCCAACTTCGTCAGCGGTATCGCAGCCCTGCCACGTATTGTGACGCTGCATGACATCAATATCCTGCCTGAGGGCGGAGATGAGTTCGACGACCTGAGCATAGAAGTCACCGCGAAAACCTACCGTTATCTGGACGAGGAGGCAGACTAGTAATGAATGCTTCTCTGACGATTCGAAACGGGCTGTTGGTGACGCTGATTGCATTCGGAATATCTGCTTGCGGCAGCGACATGGACGACCTCGATCAATACATCAATGACACCAAGGCAAAGCCTGGCGGCCGTATCGAACCACTGCCCGAAATTACGCCGTATGAAGTTTTTACCTACGAAGCGGACGTTCAGGGAATTCGCTCGCCGTTTATTCCTGATACGCCGCAGGCCAGTGCAGCAGGTCCAGGCGGAGTGCGTGGGCCCGATCCTGAGCGCAGCCCGGAATTCCTCGAAGGCTTCCCGCTGGATACGCTGCGCATGGTGGGCACGTTGGATATCAACGAGACGATGTATGGACTAATTCAAACCTCGGACGGACTGATTCACCGCGTAGTGCCCGGTAACTACATGGGCCAGAACTACGGACGGATCACGGGAATAACAGAATCAGAAGTAGATTTGGTTGAAATAATTTCTGACGGGATCGGCGGGTACATTGAACGTGACGCCGCCGTAGGTCTTGCAGACTGACACCTGAATGAACTGGGAGTAACTGGAATGATGCTCAAAATCAAACAGACGGTCGGCCACCGCCTGGCGTTAAAACTAGCTGCCTTGGCACAGGCTACGCTGCTGCTGTTTGCAGGCGTAATTGCAAACGCGCAGGAAGGCAACCGACTGCAGGACATTCAGGTTCAAAGTCTGCCGGGTGACCGGATCGAGCTGACATTGATCATGAGCGATACGGCGCCCGAGCCGCTCGCATTCACGATCGACAGTCCTGCTCGAATCGCGCTCGATCTGCCAAATACCACGCTCGGACTCTCGTCCCGGCGCCGCGACGTCAACCTCGGTCCGCTCGATACGGTTTTGACAGCCGAAGCCAACGGCCGCACACGCGTAGTCCTTAATCTCGAGTCAATGGTTGCTTACGAGACACGCCGCAGCGGCAATACTGTCAAGGTTATCCTTGGTGCCGGTGACGGGTACAGCGCAGGTACCACCCAGTTCGCCAGCGCCGCGCCGACAAGCTCGTCCCAGTCCTACGCCAGTTCCGGCTCTCGTGCGATCTCAAGCGTTGACTTCCGGCGCACGCGTGATGGCGGCGGTCGCGTTGTGATTAATCTTTCGGATCCGTCCACGCCGGTCGACATTAGCCAGGAAGGCGGTCGCATTGTTGCGGTCTTCAAGGACACGGATCTTCCGGCCGAGTTGATGCGTCGCCTCGACGTCATGGATTTTGCTACGCCGGTTACCACCGTTGACACTTTGCGTACAAATCTCGATACGCGTGTTGTTATTTCGGCAGACGGCCAGTACGAGCAGCTCGCTTACCAGTCGGACAACGAGTTCACAATCGAGGTTAATCCGGTTGCAGCGGACCTTGAAGAAGGCTCCAGCCTGTTCTCGGAGACCAAGGAATACGAAGGTCAGCGGCTGACGCTGAACTTCCAGGACATTGAGACGCGTGCAGTACTGCAGTTGCTGGCCGAGACATCCGGACGCAACATCGTCGTATCGGATACGGTTCAGGGTAACGTGACTCTGCGCCTGCGAAATGTGCCATGGGATCAGGCCCTGGATATCGTGATGACGACCAAGGGCCTGGATATGCGCCAGAACGGCAATGTCATCATTGTCGCACCGGCTGAAGAGATCGCTGCGCGCGAGACGGCTGATCTCGAGGCCAAGCAGGCGATCAGCGAACTCGAGCCGCTTTATTCCGAGTTCCTGCAAGTCAACTACGCGAAGGCCAGTGACCTGTCCACGCTGATCGCGGGTGGCGGCGAAGGTTCCAACGCCCTGTTGTCCGATCGTGGCAGCATTGCGGTTGACGATCGCACGAACACCCTGCTGGTTCAGGATACCGCCCAGAACCTGCAGAATATCCGCCGGATGGTGCGGACGCTGGACGTGCCGATCAAGCAGGTTCTCATCGAATCGCGCATCGTTGTTGTCAACGATGACTTCAGTCGCGACCTTGGTGTGCGCCTGGGCGTCACCGGGTTCAAGGAGAATAGTACGGATGGTGTGACCGTCATTTCGGGCTCCGGCACCGGCACCGACACGATGGTCGGCTCCGCACTGGATAACCTCGCGGATCCGGCCAACGGCACGATTTTCCCGCTCGAACTGCCAACGCTGACCAATCGCTACAATGTCCAGGTTCCGATCGCTAATGCGGCCGGCCGTTTCTCCCTGGCAGTTCTCGAGTCTGACTACCTGGTTGACCTCGAGCTCTCAGCGCTCGAAGCCGAAGGTCGTGGTGAGATCGTTTCAACGCCGCGTGTGATTACGGCGAACCAGAAAGAAGCTTCTATCAAGCAGGGTGTGGAGATACCGTACCAGCAGTCGGCTTCTTCCGGCGCAACAACCATTAGTTTCAAGGAAGCTGTCCTCGAACTAACTGTTACACCGCAAATTACGCCGGACAATAACATCATCATGGATCTGAACGTCAGCAAGGACAATGTCGGTGAGATTATCTCCACGGGCGGCCTTGGCGGTACCGTACCGAGTATCGATACACGGTCCGTACAGACACAGGTTCTCGTCGCAGACGGCCAGACCGTTGTCCTTGGCGGCATCTACGAAACGGAGCGTCGTGAAACGATCACCAAAGTGCCGTTCCTCGGTGACATACCGGGCATTGGCACCCTGTTCCGCAGCAAACAACGCATCAATAACAAGGCAGAGCTCCTGATATTCGTGACGCCACGAATTCTCGAGGAAGGCTCGAGTATTTATTGATCCTTGCTGATAAGATTGCGGACGAAAGCCAACCCTCGGGTTGGCTTTCTCTTTACTACAGGACCTAGATGAAACACCCGCAGAACCTGTTCCTGATTGGCCCGATGGGCGCCGGCAAATCGGCAGTAGGTCGGCAGCTGGCGCGCTTGTTGCACCTGTCATTCGTCGACAGCGACGACGAGATTGAATCGCGCACCGGTGTCGATATCCCCTTCATTTTTGAAAAAGAAGGGGAAGACGGATTCCGTAAACGCGAGGGCAAGGTGATTGATGATCTGTCGGCGCTGGAAGGCGTTGTGCTTGCAACGGGTGGTGGTGCTGTGGTCGATCCTCAAAGCCGCAGCCGCCTGGGCGCGCGCGGTTTCGTTGTCTACCTGCACACGACGGTCGACCAGCAGTTGGCAAGGACCAAGAAGGGCCGCGAGCGGCCGATGCTGGAAAACGGTGATCGACGGAAAATTCTCGAGGACCTGATGGCGCTCCGCGACCCGTTGTACAGGGAAATCGCGGATCTTGTCATCGAAACAGACGGCCGCAAAGTGAGCGCCGTCGCCAACGAGATCCTCGACCGCGTCTAAGTCATTTTGCGGTAACCTACCGCAATGGCCACCCGAACTATCAACGTCGAGCTCGGCGAGCGCAGTTACCCGATCATCATCGGGAGCGGCCTGCTCGGTGGCAGTTTCAATCTTGCACGCTATGTTGCTGGCCAGGACTGCCTCATTGTCACCAACGAAACGGTCGCACCGCTTTACCTTGAAGCCGTCGAGACGAACCTGGCCGGCAAGGCCGTCGAGTCGATCAGCCTGCCCGACGGTGAAGAATACAAGACCGTGGCTACCCTGCAGTCGATTCTCGATCACCTCGTCGCGGTCGGCGCAAACCGGGATGTGACGATCGTGGCGCTCGGCGGCGGAGTTGTCGGCGATATCGCGGGCTTTGCGGCGGCCTGCTACATGCGCGGCATCAACTTCGTCCAGGTGCCCACGACGCTGCTTGCGCAGGTTGACTCGTCGGTTGGTGGCAAAACCGGCGTGAATCACCCGGGCGGCAAAAACCTGATTGGCGCGTTTCACCAGCCGCAGGCCGTGCTGATCGACACCGACACACTTAACCGGCTGCCGGATCGTGAACTGAAAGCAGGGCTTGCCGAAGTCATCAAGTACGGCGCAATTGCCGACGCCGAATTCTTCGCCTGGCTGGAGGAAAACGTCGAAGCGCTGGTTACTCGCGATTCACAGGCGCTGGCCAGGGCAATTCAGCGATCCTGTGAGCTCAAGGCGGAGGTAGTCGCCGAAGACGAGCGTGAATCCGGCCGGCGTGCAATCCTGAATTTCGGCCATACGTTTGGTCATGCAATCGAGCGCTGCCAGGGCTATGGCGAGTGGTTACACGGCGAGGCCGTGGCGGCAGGTATGGTGATGGCGGCGAAGCTTAGCGGCCTCGATCTCGATGCCAGGGCCCGTCTCAGCGCCCTTATCCGCAATGCCGGACTGCCCACGTCCCCGCCGCCAATTCCTGTGGAAGACCTGATGCAGGCCATGGGCCTCGACAAGAAAGTACGGCAGAAACAACTGCGTTTTGTGCTGCTCAAAGCGCTCGGCGAGGCCTACATCACGTCCGACTATGACCAGGACAAACTGCGGCATATCCTGCAGGCCAGCAGTTGATGGCCGGCTTGGCTCCGTACGCGGCCGATGAATCGCAGAGTCGGGGCCGGCGCTACAGTGAGCCGGGCGCCAGCTATCGTGGCGAGTTTCACCGCGACCGCGATCGAATCGTGCACTCGACAGCGTTTCGACGGTTGGTCTACAAGACCCAGGTTTTCGTCAACCACGAAGGCGACCTGTATCGAACCCGGCTGACACATTCGCTCGAGGTCGCACAGATCGGCCGCACGGTCGCACTGGCGTTGCAACTCAACGAGCCGCTGACGGAGGCGATCTGCCTGGCACACGATCTCGGCCACACGCCCTTCGGCCATGCCGGCCAGGATGAGCTGAACGCGTGCATGCGTGATTACGGCGGTTTCGAACACAACCTGCAATCGCTGCGCGTCGTCGATGAACTCGAGGCAAAATACGCCGATTTTCCGGGCCTGAACCTGACGTTCGAAACGCGCGAGGGCATCCTGAAACATTGTTCCGCCCGCAACGCGCGCGAACTTGGAGAGCTCGGCGAACGCTTTCTCAGGCGCGAGCAACCGGGGCTCGAGGCACAGCTCGCGAACATCGCGGACGCGATTGCCTACAACAACCACGATGTCGACGATGGTTTTCGGGCCGGGCTGATCAGTCTCGAACAGCTACGGGAGCAACCGCTCTTTGAGGTGCAGTTCGCCGAGGTGCACGCGAAGTATCCGGAGCTGGAGGACCGGCGCCTGATCTACGAGATTATTCGTCGCATGATCAACACCGTAGTTACTGACCTGATCGAAACGACGCGAGCCAACATCGTGGCCGCGAAGCCGACGTCTATCGACGACGTTCGCAAAGCCGGCACGGTCCTCGTCGCGATGTCGGATGAAGTTTACGCAGAGCACGTCGCATTGAAGCGATTCCTGACCGAACACCTGTACCGGCACGAGAAGAAGCTGGAAATGACGCGCCGCGCCCACGCAATCATTCGCGAACTGTTTGACCTGTATACGGCGGACACTGGCAAGATGCCGGCGGAATTTGCAGACCGGGCGCAACAGGGCGATGAGGCGGATCGAGCCCGCGTCGTGGCCGACTACGTGGCCGGTATGACCGATCGGTTCGCGATGGCGGAACATGAACGCCTGACCGCGGGAACCTGAGCCGGCACGTCTGTTAGAATGCGGCCGCGCCGCACGCGGCCGGCGACACAAAGGAATCACTGCGTGACAAATGAAGCTATAGCGCCAGCGGACCGCCTGATTTTCGCAATGGACGTTCCGGACTGCGATCGTGCGCGCGCGCTTGCAGACCAACTTGGTGATGCCGTGACGTTCTACAAAATCGGGCTCGAACTGATGATGAGTGGCGGTTATTTCGAGCTGCTCGACTGGATGCTGGCGCGCGACAAAAAAGTATTTTGCGACCTGAAGTTCTTCGATATTCCCGCGACCGTGGGTTCGGCCGTGCGGCAGCTCAAAGATCGCGGCGCCACGTTTGTGACCGTGCACGGCAATCAGTCGATCATGGAGGCAGCCGCCGAGAACAAGGGCGATACGCTCAAGGTGCTGGGCGTCACCGTGCTGACGAGCCTCGATCGCGGCGATCTGGATGACCTCGGTTTTGACTGTGACGTCGAAGCACTGGTGCTGTCACGTGCCCGGCGGGCGCTCGAGGCGGGCTGCGATGGCGTGATCTCGTCTGGACTCGAGGTGCCGAAGCTGCGCGAGCACATCGATCCGAAGTTGCTGGTCGTGACGCCCGGGATTCGTCCGGTCGAGAACAAGCCGGCGGGTGACCAGAAACGGGTCGTAACTGTCGAGACCGCGTTCGCCAATGGCGCCGATTACATCGTAGTTGGCAGGCCGATACGCGATGCAAGCGATCCACGGGCTGCTGCCAGCGCCATCCAGGCGTCAATTGCAGCAACGGTAACTCACTGATGGCAGCGCTGAAGAACGATCTGCTGCTACGCGCACTGCTGCGCGAGAAGACAGATCGTACACCGCTGTGGATCATGCGCCAGGCCGGGCGCTACCTGCCCGAGTACCGCGAAGTTCGCGCGCAGGCCGGCGACTTCATGAGCCTCTGCCGCAACCCGGAGCTCGCGTGCGAAGTTACACTCCAGCCGTTACGCCGCTACCGGCTTGATGCCGCGATCCTGTTTTCGGACATCCTGACGGTGCCCGATGCCATGGGACTGGGGCTGTATTTCGAAACGGGCGAAGGGCCAAAGTTCGAGCGGCCGGTTCGTAGCGCCCGCGATATCGATAATCTGCCGGTACCCGATGTAGCGAACGACCTCGGCTACGTGTTCGATGCTGTGCGCACCATCAACCGGGAACTTGACGGCATGGTGCCGCTGATCGGTTTTGCCGGAAGCCCGTGGACCGTCGGCACCTACATGGTGGAGGGCGGCTCGAGCCGGGAGTTCAACACGATCAAGGGCCTTGCCAGCGACGACCCGGCGGCGCTGGAGCGGCTGCTCGATACCGTTGCCCGAACGACGACGGATTACCTGAACGCCCAGGTCGAGGCCGGTGCACAGGCCATCATGGTTTTCGATACCTGGGGCGCCACGCTGGAACCTGACGACTATCGCCGCTTTTCCCTGGCCAGCATGCAGAGAATCGTCGACGGCCTGACCCGCGAAAGTGACGGTCGCCGGGTGCCGGTGATCCTGTTCACCAAGGGTGCCGGACCGCTGCTTGCGGATATGGTTGGTACCGGCTGCGATGCTCTGGGCGTCGACTGGACGACTGACCTCGCGACGGCGCGGGGGTATGTCGACGATGCGGTCGCGCTGCAGGGCAATCTCGATCCGGCAACGTTACGCGAGTCGCCCGAGGTTATTCGCCAGGGTGTCGCCGACGTTCTCGAAAGTTACGGCACCGGGCCGGGCCACGTCTTCAACCTCGGCCACGGCATCACACCGGACATCGATCCCGACAACGTCTCCGTCCTCGTCGACGCTGTTCATGAGCTAAGTCCGAAGTACCACGAATAACCGCCCGCGGGCGGTTATTTGAGCTCGATCTCGATCACGGAGCACTTCTGTACGACGTTGGCGGTAACGCCGCCGTGCGATTCGGCGGGAGCCCAGACTGGCGTGCCGAATTTGAACGACTCCATTCGTTCGCGGCCGTCGTCGTTTTGCTCCATCCAGGCGCAGGGATTCAGGTAGACGATCACGCGATCCGGATGCGCGTGTAACGGCGGCGTTTCACCGTAACGAATCGTTTTCTTGAGGACACGTACCCGGTCGTTTTCGAATGCGAGCTCGTAGATATGGGGTGCGACCATGACCGGGTCCAGCGCTGACGGCACCGCGGCCAGCAGGAGCGGCGCCGCTACCAGCAGCAATTTCCTAGTCATCGCGCAGGGCGCGGCGCAGGATTTTGCCGACGTTCGTCTTCGGCAGGTCGTCGCGAAACTCGACCGCCTTCGGCCGCTTGTAGCCCGTCAGGTTTTCCCGGCAATAGGCTATTACATCTTCCTCGGTCACGCTGTCGTTCTTGCGGACCGCAAAGATCTTGACGATTTCGCCGGATTTTTCATTGGGAATGCCGATCGCGGCAGCCTCGAGGATACCCTCCATTTCCACGATGACATTCTCGATCTCGTTCGGGTAAACGTTGAAACCCGAGACCAGGATCATGTCTTTTTTGCGATCTTCGATGAATACATAGCCGTGCTCGTCCATGCGTCCAATATCGCCCGTCTTCAGCCATCCCCCGGGCAACATTACGTTTTCCGTTTCCTCAGGGCGTTGCCAGTAACCTTCCATGACCTGAGGCCCGCGTATGCAGATCTCGCCGATCTCACCGACCGGCAGCGGCTTGCCATCGTCATTGCAGATGATCACGTCCGTCGACGGAACCGGCAGCCCGATCGCGCCGGTGAACTCGCTGTCGATCGGGTTAACGATGGCTACAGGCGACGTCTCGGTCAGGCCATAGCCCTGCAGGATCGTGCTCCCGGTTACTGCCTTCCAGTCCCTCGCAACCGCGGGCTGGACGGCCATACCGCCGCCGATGCAGGTGCGCAGGCCACTGAAATCTACACTCTTGAATCCCGGAGTATTCAGGAGCGCGGCAAACAGCGTGTTGACGCCGGTAAACAGGTTGAATCTGTACTTCGCAATCTCGCTGACAAACGCCTTGGTGTCCCGAGGGTTGGTGATCAGGACATTGAATCCCCCCAAAGCCATCACGGTCAGGCAGTTCCCCTGCAATGAGAAGATGTGATAGAGCGGCAGTGCGGTGATCGCCGTGACGTAGTCGAGACCCTCGTAAACGTCGCTCTGCCAAATAACCGTCTGGAATACGTTGTACACCATGTTGCGGTGACTGAGCATCGCGCCCTTTGAAACGCCGGTTGTACCACCGGTGTATTGCAGGAATGCAATGTCTGCGAGGCCGAGCTCCACCGGCACAATCTCGGCCTCCGCGCCAGCACTGAGCGCTTCGCGAAAATTGACGCTGCCCGGCAGCGAGAATTTGGGTACCGCGCGCTTGACGTGTCGCAGCATGAAATTGACAAAACTTCCCTTGGGCTGTTTAAGCAGGTCGCCGACCCCGGTCGTTACGACCTGCCTGACGTCGGTGTGGCCGATCACTTGCTCAAGAATATGGGCAAAGTTCTCCAGGATAACGATGCACTTTGCGCCTGAGTCCTTAAGCTGGTGTTGCAATTCACGGGCGGTATAAAGTGGATTGACGTTCACCACAACCAGCCCCGCACGAAATATCCCGCACATTGCGACGGGATATTGCAACAGGTTCGGCAGCATAATCGCGACCCGCTCCCCGCGCATAAGTCCCAGCGTCTTCTGCAGGTAACAGGCGAACTGCATCGATGCCTCGTCGAGGTCCCGATAAGTCAGGGTAGTGCCCATGTTGTGATAGGCAGGCCGGTCCGGGTACTCCCGGAATGTGGCTTCAAAAAGCTCCCGAACCGACTTGAATGGAGGCGTCGGCAACTCTTCGGGCACACCGGGCGGGTATGACTTCAGCCAGATTTTTTCCACGAGCGAACCTTTAGTCTGCGAGCGCTTCGCTAATTATTGGCCAGGCATTATCCAGCAGTTTCGGTTGCGCCGCAGTGTTTGGGTGTATCCCGTCAGCCTGCATCAGTTCTGCATTGAGGGCAACTCCCTCCATGAAAAACTCGATCCAGGGAACCTCGAGTTCCGTGGCAACGTCACGGAATACGGCGTCAAAGGTCTCGATGTACCGCTGGCCGTAGTTTGGCGGGATGCGGATACCAAGCAGGACAACGGCTGCACCGGAGTCCTTGGCTTGATGAATGATGTTCTCGAGGTTGCCACGCATGCGGCCGGGCGGAATGCCGCGCAGCCCGTCGTTACCGCCGAGTTCGAGGATGATCAGCTCCGGGGAGAACGTGTCGATCGCGCCGCCGATGCGCGCGGCGCCGCTTTCCGTTGTGTCACCGCTAATGCTGGCGTTGACCACCCGATGTTCGTACCCTTGGTCCCGCAGCCGCGATTGCAACAAAGCGGCCCAGGATTGGTCAACGTCAATACCGTACCCGGCACTCAGGCTGTCACCGAATACCAGTACGGTCGGGATCTCGGCAGCGTGGGCACTTACCGACGTCAGCAATAAAAAAAGGGCAAACAATCTTCGCATGGATAATCAGTCACTTGACAGTGCAGCGGTACTTGACGCGCATGGATTAAGCAAACAGGTTAGCAGTCCTGAAGGTACTCTGACCATTCTTTCGGACGTCAGTTTCAGCATCCGGGCGGGCGAATCGGTTGCAGTCGTCGGGCCGTCCGGAGCCGGCAAGTCGACGCTGCTCGCGCTGCTCGCCGGTCTCGATTTGCCGACGGCCGGGCACGTCATACTGAACGGCGCCAACCTGGGCGAACTCGACGAGGATGGCCGCGCCCGGGTGCGGGCCGAAAGCGTCGGCTTCGTGTTCCAGTCATTTCACCTGGTGCCGTCCCTGAATGCATTGGAAAACGTCATGTTGCCGCTCGAGCTTGCGGGAAGCGACGACCCGCGGTCGGCTTCGCGCGCGATTATCGACAAGGTCGGCTTGGGTGATCGCTGGAGCCACTATCCCGCGCAGCTCTCGGGCGGCGAGAAACAGCGCGTTGCGATTGCGCGCGCATTTGCGACGGAACCCGCAGTTCTGTTTGCCGATGAGCCGACTGGTAACCTCGACAGCCAGACCGGGCAAAATATCATGGAGCTGATGTTCGAGCTCAACAAGAACTCGTCCACGACCCTCGTACTCGTTACGCACGACCTGTCTCTTGCGGGGCGCTGCGATCGCATGCTGAGCCTCGATGCAGGCCACCTCGTCAGCGATAGCAGGGCCGCCGCATGAAGGCGATCGCCTTCGCCGTCAGGAGTTTTGGCCGCGAGCTGCGCTCGGGTGAGGTTGTGGTATTGCTGGCGGCCGTCGCCCTGGCGGTGGCGGCGCTGACGGCCGTCGGTTTTCTCACCGATCGGATCGGCAAGGCAGTCGCCCGGCAGGCCAACGAGGTGCTGGCCGCAGACCTGCGGCTGCGGTCCCCGGACCCGATTCCGGATACCTGGCGGGATATCGCACAGGAGTATGAGCTGCAGACCGCCGACACGCTGATTTTTCCGAGCGTCGTGTTTGCCGGCGAGCTGAGCGCGCTGACGACGGTCAAAGCCGTCAGCGACACCTATCCACTGCGCGGCAGCGTGCGCGTGTCCGACACGTTGTTCGGCGAGCAACGCGTTGTCGACGACATTCCGCGGCGCGGTGAAGTATGGGCCGACGGTGCGTTGCTCGCACGCGTTGGTGCGGACGTCGGTGACGAGCTGCTGGTCGGCGAAGCCACGATGCGCGTTGCCGCAGTGTTGACCTACCGGCCGGACCAGTCCATCGGTTTCGCATCGCTCGCGCCGTCGATTCTCGTCAATATCGAGGACATACCGGCGACCGGCCTGATCGGTGAGGGCAGTCGTGTGGGCTACGCCCTGCTCGTTGCCGGGATGGATGACGCCGTCGAGGCATTCAATACGGCGATCCAGGATCAATTGCCGGAGTCAGTGCGGGCGTCAAACCGGGAGGAGAGCAGTGAGCGCGCGTATAACGCGGCTGACAGGGCGCAGCGATTCCTGTCACTGACTGCGATCATCAGCCTGCTGCTCAGCGCCGTCGCGGTGGCGATGTCGGCGCGACGTTTCGCGCATCGGAGGATGGACACGGTCGCCTTGATGAAAAGTCTGGGGGCGACGCAGGGCTTCGTCATCGCCGTCGCGGTCCTGCAGCTGGCCATGTTGGGCGTCATCGGCATCGTCGCAGGCAGCGCGATTGGTTACGCAGCCGAGCGGCTGCTGTCGGTGATCCTTGCGGACCTGATTGCCGCCGACCTGCCCGGTGTAGGGCCGATGCCGGTGATTCTCGCCGGTGGCAGTGCGTTGGTACTACTGGTCGGCTTCGCTCTGCCGTCCCTGATCCAGCTGCGCAATACGCCGCCGCTGCGGGTGCTGCGTCACGATGCCATGCCTCCAGCGCCGTCGCGGTTGCTCGTCGCCGGATTGTCACTCGCGGCGGTTGCGGCATTGCTGTACCGGTCGGTAGGCGACGCCCGCATGCTGGTCATACTGCTGGGCGGCGTCATCGTCATCGCCGCGGCGCTGTATCTTGTCGGCCGGTTGCTGGTCGCGCTGCTGGGTCGCTTTCGTTCAGGTGTCGGTGTCGCCTGGCGCTATGGGCTTGCAAACGTCGCCCGGCGCGGCCGCGCGAGCGCTGTGCAGGTCGTCGCATTCGGGCTTGGCCTGACAGTGCTGTTGTTGCTGACGATTGTGCGTACCGATCTGCTTGAAGGCTGGCGCCAGACGATTGACGAAGACGCGCCCAATCACTTCATGATCAACATCCAGCCAGGCGAGCGCGAATCAGTGGCAGCCATTTTTGAGAATGAGGGCATCGCCGCGCCTGACTTCGTGCCACTGGTGCGGGCAAGAATGAAGACCATCAACGGCGAAGATGTCAAAGAGCGGGAATACCCGACCCCGGATGGCGAATGGATGGCAAACCGCGAAGCGAATCTCTCATTCGCCGCAGAGCTGTCGTCGACTAACGAAATAGTTGCAGGCGAATGGTGGCCGGCCAACTACGATGGCCCACCGTTGGTGTCGGTGGAAGAAGAAGCACTGATAGAGACGGGGCTCGCTATCGGCGACAAACTGGTCTGGGTAGTCGCGGGACAGGAACTCGAAGTAGAGATTGCAAACTCGCGCCGGGTCAACTGGGATTCGTTCCAGCCAAACTTCTTCATGGTTATGTCACCGGGCGCGCTCGACAATATGCCGACGACGTATATCTCGAGTCTGCGCATCGAGAAACCGCATCAGCCCGTGCTCGTCACGCTCGTTCGTTCACACCCGAGTATCTCGGTCATCGACATCGACGCGATTTTGCAACAGGTCAGGGGCATCATCGAGAAGGCCAGTCTTGCTGTGCAGGCGGTGTTCATCTTCACCCTGGCTGCAGGCATCGCGGTGTTATTCGCGGCCGTGCAGTCGACGATTGACGAACGACGATTTGAAAGCGCAATGCTGCGTGCACTCGGCGCCCCCAAGCGCACGGTGTTCTCCGGAGTAATGGCGGAGTTTGCGGCGCTGGGCGTTGCCGCAGGGGTCCTCGCGTCAGCAGGGGCCTCAATTCTCGCGGCGATCATTGCGACGCGGCTCTTCGAGCTGCCCTACGAGTTCAACCCGACGCTGTGGGTCGCCGGTCTCGCCAGCGGTGTGATTGTCGTCTGCGCAAGCGGTTTCTTCGCGGCGCGCGGCGCGATCAACGCTGCACCGGTCAACGTGTTGCGAACGGCGTGAGCATGGATGTTGGCGAAACGCTGTCCTGTGGTGTCGTGCTTGCGCGGCCGTCGGCCGATGGCTGGATCACCCTGATGCTGCGCGCCTACCATCACTGGGACTTTCCTAAGGGACTGCGTGAAATCGGTGAGGAACCGCTCGAGGCCGCGATTCGCGAGGTAGGCGAGGAAACCGGCATCAAGGAACTGGACTTCGAATGGGGCGAGCGCTTCACCGAAACCGGCCCGTATAGCCGCGGCAAGACGGCCCGCTACTATCTTGGCAGAACAACTATCGCGGATGTTGTGATGGGCCTGTCTCCGGAGACCGGTATTCCCGAGCATCACGAGTGGCGCTGGGTCAGTTTTGACGAAGCTTACGATCTTGCGTCACCGCGGGTACGCAATGTTGTGCAGTGGGCACGGCAGATAGTCGGCGCGTGAGCGGCGGTCATGCAGCCGAATGCGGATATTGGGCAATGTTGTCCGGAAGTGCCGCTAGTGACCCTAAGCTGACATTTGGCGCGACGACATTATTTATCCGGTGGCCGCAGGCCACAACCAGGCATATGAACCGGCAACTACGAGACCGTAAACCAATGCATCCAATAGATACTTTGCGGTCGTAGACCACAAATGGCCGAACCAAATGCTAAACGGAATAACGGCCCAGCCAAATGTGAGAAAACCGACTGCCGCAACAAATCGAAACACGGTCATGTATTGCGCGCCAGGCTCTAGTGCGAGCGCCGCACAGTAGGCAATCAAGACACAGCCAACAAGAAAGAAGCTGATTTGCTGACCCATCAATTTCCCCATGTTCGGCATCCCACTTGGAAACACCGTCAGAAACCCCACAGGACCATTCTTGAATCGCTGCTGAATACCTTCGTCTTTCATCTCGTTCATATCCATGCAGTATGGAAAGGTATGTATGCCAAGCGTTGGCGAGCCGTTTCTAACCGCATCCATGACCTCATCTTCGTTTGTCAGCCGCTGATAGTCAGAATTGTGATACTTGACGACCATGTGAATTAGTCCACTGGCAATCCAGGCTAAGAATGTGCCAAGGACAATGGGCAACCACAGTTGTAGAAGGCTTATTGTCACGGGACTCTCCTGAGTGCGTTTTTATTGTCGGTCGCGCTGCCGCATCCGAATTGTTCTAATAAGCATAGCAGATCGCGTATTGAATGGATTAAGGACAATGTCCGCTTTCTTCGGGTCATGTCGCACCTCCCACGCGCATTATCGCGCTAAAGTTAGGTGTCCGTGAAATCGATACAAGACCACAAAGCAGACACTAGTCATTTGGGAACCTGGGCTCCCCGGAAACGAAAATGGATGAACTGAAGTTTTTTTCGGGCTTGGCCATTATCACGTCTATCGTGATAGGTCTTTTCGTCTATTTTGGCCGCAAGTTTTCTAGAGCAGCTGAAAAGAATGCTGCATACATAGATTTGCCCCTCTATGTATCTCGGACCGGAACGGTGTTTTTCGCATGTGTTGCGGCGTTCTGGGTTTACTGTGCTGCGGCTCGAGTTCTCACCCCGCAAAGCTCATTCGGCCAGTTCCTCGGAACATTCGATGGCGCAGCATCAGTGGCCCTCGGATCCTGCGTGTTTGTCGGCATCGCTTGGGTGATCTCGGAAAAGCTCGGCTATCCATTCGCGAAGTGGGAGAGAGATTCTGATCCTGAATGACCGCTATTGGCCGACAGCAGACCCTACATTCTGTGGTTTTTGGAGTGCCCGATAGTCCGCTTCACGCCCGAAAGCGGACATTAGGCTAATATTGGTCCGAACGACCGCTACTGACCCGTAGCAGCCATCAGGTAACTAAGTCAACAAGCTGAATTACCAACGCGGGGCGAAAATAATGAATAAGAAAGAACTTGCCAAAAAACCATTATTTGGTGTCCTGCTCGCACTCGGTGCACTAGTTGGATCGATCTGCAACGCACAATCTTCCGACGCAGATATTCTGGAGGAGAATAAGCGGATTGCCCGCGGTTTCTATGACGATCTTTGGTTCAGTAACAATACCGACAAATATGGACTTTATGTGGCTGACACTTATGTCGTGCATGATATTGGGGAGCGTAAGAACGCTACTGAGCAGGCGATTGAGCAAAAGAAAATCGCTGATTTCTTCTGGGAAAACGGAACATTGTCAGGTGACATTCATTACCAGATTGCTGAGGGCGATTTAGTGGCTACGCGATGGAGCGCGACATTTGAACCACAGACAATGGTCGGTAAATTTCTGATCGGTAAAGGCGACATCCCAATCGTCAATGTTCTACGTATCGAAGACGGGAAAATTGTGGAGTTCTGGAATCATCGTCATGATATCGATACGCCGCAGACGCTGAAATTCACGATCAAAGGTTTTCTAAGTGGATTGCTCGTTGCACTGCTCCCACTGCTCTGGGCACTTAACCTACGACGTCGCCTCAGGGTGGCTTCGGCCAGTTAAGGAATTGAAATTATGCAAGTGCGGTGGCCGCTTATGGCCGAAACCTGCCCCTGAAGTTTGGCTTAATCAGGACATCTGAATGACCGCTATCGGTGAAAGCGGACCTCGTGCAACAAGCGCTAACCACTAAACCACCCGGTTTCGTTCCTTATCGGCGATGAATGCAGCCGCATTGGTGGCGAGTTCGTCGATTGCGTTCTGCCGGGCTTCGTTGGTTGCCCACGCGATACGTGGCGTGACGATCAGGTTGGGGCCTGAGTCGCCAGGTCAGAGCGCGATCACAGCTCCGCAAGAAAGGTTCGCAGGCTGACCTTCGCGGCTTTTTGTTCATCCCAGAGATCAAATTCGCGCGGTGCTGAGCCTGTCGTTCGCAATCGAAGCTCATTCGACTGGGCAATCAGCCTGATCTGATCCGCCGTAACCCGGTAGTACGCATCTACGGACGTCGCCACTGGTTTTGCATACACAGGCTCACTAACCCCAATCGCTGACTGAGTCCAGCCGCTGACGTCGAGCAGCAGCGGTTCGCCGTCCACGAATAGCAAGATCGAATCGAAGCCTTCCCGGTGCATCTCGGGGCTCAAGGCCTGCATTGTGTTCCAGATTCCAACCCACAGGAAATACTGGTGGTTACCACTGCGGTTGACGCGTATCGGCCCAACGTGCAGGAAGCTCCTTGCATAAGCTGCGCGGCCAGGTTCGTCACGATAGAGCACTAACGGTGCGTTGCTTGACGTAACCGTGACACCCGTTTGTGGGTCGAGTCTGGCATTGACCCGGGTCGTCGGCGCAGTGCAACCATAAACCGCGATGACCATTGCGAACACTGTGACAGCAGCGTGAGGGATCCTGTTGGACTGCGAATACGACATCGAATTAAAAGAACGCCTGGTAGCCAATGTTCACGTAATACGATTCGCGGTCGAGATCGAATTCGGCCAGAGCTCGTTGCGCAAACTGCTTACCGGCTTCGAAGTCGACGCGGAAATTGCGATTGTGGCGATATTGTATGCGCAGTCCTGGCGTGTATATCCATTCGTCGCTGTCGTCGACCATAATTCGCCGTTGATCGACTCTCAGGCGGGGATTGATTCTCCAGCGCTTGCCGATTGGAAAGCGACTGTCGAGGTTCAGTGAGATTACCCTGGTTGTATCGGAATCGGACAGCCGTAAACCGATCATCGTTACATCGCCTTCCCGAAACAGACTGCTGACGACAAAGTTGGTGGAGAAGTATTGGTAGGACGCCGCGGGCACGGCGCCGACACCGCCGGATTCGGGGGATGCATCAACGTCGGTCTGATTCGCATCGGCATTGAATTGCAGTTTGGGTGTCAGCGAGTAAGAAAGTCCCACGGTATAAGAATTCGAAAGCGGTGAGCGGTCGATACTCAATGCCCGAATTTCCTCTTCGGTCATCAGGATTAACAGTTCGGCGAAGGAGGTCACGGGCTGCCCGATCAACGCACTGCCAGTGCTCAGGTACGGTGTGTGGCGGCGATCAATTGAGCCACTCAGCGTCAGGTGAGGACCAAATTTCCAATTGCCTTGCAGGTAGGCGCTACTGAGCTCATTGTATGACGTGTCATAGTCGATCAGACCCCACAGGCTTTGCTTGTCACCAAAGTACCGAAACTCTGTCCCGACAGCCTGCCGGTCCTCAACATCTTCGATGTCCTGCTGGACGTAAAACACGCCTAGCTCAAGGTTGTCGATGAGCGGCCCGATATTTGCGTTGACGCCATAAAACTCCTTTTCGGAGTCGAGACCGTCCGTTGCCGAGTTCACGGGCTGACCAGCCACGGTGCTGACAAGAATTCGTTCAGTCGCGCGATACTCAAGATTCAGGCCATCGAAACGACCGAGGACACCACCCGTATTGCGCGACTGGCGTCCAATGCGGCCGCGCAGCCCGGTCCTCGTGTCGGCGAGATCGGCATAGGCATAGGAAACGCGCAATTCGTTGCCGGAACCCTCATCTTCGTCGAGGAAGTCATTCCGGTAGCCGGCTGACAGCCGGCTGCTGAAATCGAACCGCGATCCGCGCCGCCGTATGTCGAGATTAATGTCCGAGTACACTGCCGACTGACTGATAACCTCATCTTCTTCGTTCATTTGATTGGCGTCGCGGCGATAGTACTGCGACACAAACGTCTGTATGCGCCAGTCGCTCGATTTTCGTTCCTGTTGATCACCGACGGATACGATCGCAGGATCACCTGTTTGCGCCGACTTTCGGCCACTCGCGAGCAGAGCGGCCAGACGCTGTTGCACCCGGGATGCTCCATCGCCGTCAGGATACAGCTGCAGGTAGCGCTGGTACTCCGCTTTCGCATGTGCGGTCTGGCCGTTTTTCTCGCGCGCGAGCGCGAGGTACTCCTGCGCCTCGGCGTGTCGATCATGATTCGGTATGCGCAGGACCTTCGTGTATATCTGCACTGCCCGGGAAATCTCATCGGCAACCATGGCGCGGCGCGCATCGGCCATGAGCGCGTCGACTTTGTCGAGGCCGACTGACGCGAATGCGGGGTTGGGCTCGTAGGCCGGCTCGCTTGGGACAATCGTCTCGGTGGCGCTGGAATCGGTGTCGCTCTCCAACATACGGTCAATCCAGGCCGTCGGATAGATGGCCTCTAACTGCTGCAGCGCGAGCCTGGCCTTACTGGCATCGTCGAACACACCGAGCCTGAGTCGATGCCAGGTTACGCCCGCGAGGAGCACTTCAGTCTCGAAAACTCTCAGGCCCGGTGCGATATTTTCGATCGACATATCTGAAGCCGTGTGTGGAGTGCGGCTTGAGGACAGGTTTATGACGTACCTCGGCTGGGACTCCGCCACGTCACGCACCCGTGTGGAAGATCGGCCGGAGGTCTCGGCGGCCGGCTTGGCCGGGCCGCCGTCCAGGTGCACCGTTACGTTAAGGTGGTTACGTATTCGGTCGTGTGACACGTCGTAACGAACGGCATCACCGAAAACCAGGGTCACTACCTGGCCCGACGACGATTCCCCGTCATAGTCAATCTCCAGGAGATTGGCGACGTCGGCGTTCAAGGGTCGGTATTGCGCCCGCGAGTTCGCGATCATTGGTGACGAGCCGACGCAAATCCCGGTCGATTCGATCTGCACGCGCAATTTGTCGCCCCGGTTAACAGGCAAGTGATCGACATACTCGATCCGGCAGGCGAACCGTACCGATATCTCCGCGACGTCACCCTCCCGGGTGACGCTCGCTCCGGTGACAAATCCTGACGCAGCAAATACTGACGGCCCAAGCGTCAGCAACAGTGCCGCCGTTGGCCAGCGCCACATAATTTTGCAAGGCCTAAAAACCATCGCCCGATATCCGATGTTCAGGGCCAGGCCGGTTCCTCTTGATCGTCGTCAATGAGCTGTCGGTGTAGACGTGGCACGCCCCGGCGCAATTTCTCAGTTCGCTGACCGTATATTTTCGATCCGGGTTCTCGTGTTTCTTGTGCGGCCCGGATTCGTAGTCGCCAGCGTGGCAACCGGCGCAGTCTGGCTGGAAGGCCGGGAATTGCCAATTGACGATTTCGGAGTTGGATTGGTGACACGCGCTGCATAGCAGGTTACCCCGGTGGTCCTGGGGCTCATACGGCAGTGTTACGTGGCGGTAGTCAGCAGGTGTCCATGCATTCGTGATGTGGCAGGTGTCGCATTCCTGCACAGTATTAAAGTGATTCGGGTCGGGGCCGGCCGCGGTGACGCCGTTGTGACAGGACGAACACGAACCCAGGACCTGGGTGTGATCGACAGTCATTACGGGAGCGAACACATTCGTCGTGTGGCAGTCTTCGCAGACATTGGTCGTCAACGGGTGTGTCGGGTTTTTGCCCGTCGCATCCGTACCGTTGTGGCAGCTGACACAGTTTCCCGTGATATTCACGTGATCGAAGTTCGCGGGTAACCAGGCGACGGTACTGTGGCAGTCGTCGCAGTTGTTGCCGCTCGCGATGTGCGTCGGGTGTTTGCCGGTCGCCGTGACGCCGTCGTGGCAGGAGCTGCAGGCGCCCAGGACCTGGGTGTGATCGACAGTGATCACGGGGACGAAGACATTCGTGCTATGACAGTCCTCGCAGACATTGGTTGTCAGCGGATGTGTCGGGCTCTTGCCGGTCGCGTCCGTACCATTATGGCAATTCACGCAGTTGCCGGTAATCGTCGCGTGATCGAAATTAGCCGGTAGCCAACCCGCAGAAGTGTGGCAGTCCTCGCAGGTATTGCCGCTGGCGATGTGTGTCGGGTGTTTGCCGGTGGCAATGACGCCATCATGGCAGGAATTGCAGGTTCCCATAACCTGGGTGTGATCAACGGTCATCACCGGCGCGAACACATTCGTGGTGTGGCAGTCCTCACAGACATCGGTCGTTTGTATGTGCCCCCCGTTCTTGCCGGTTGCTTCCGCACCGTTGTGGCAGCTGACACAGTT
>Ga0224508_10000278_pt1 | contig 52518 bp, 55 predicted proteins | sample SF_Jan12_sed_USG_4_FD_170157 | JGI IMG/M metagenome (GOLD analysis project Ga0224508, IMG submission 170157) | Sediment microbial communities from San Francisco Bay, California, United States - SF_Jan12_sed_USGS_21 | ecosystem: Environmental > Aquatic > Marine > Sediment | place: USA... | reverse complement strand
GCAGTAATTTTATTGGGTTTATTGTAGGATGGTTGACAATTTTGACTTCAATTATTGTAGCTGCGACAGTGGCATTGGGTTTTGGAGGCTATATGGAAGAGTTGACTAATATTCCTGTATTAGTTTCAGCTTTAGCAATTCTTGGAGTTTTATCATTTGTAAATTTCATTGGAATAAAAGAATCGACTTGGGCAAATACAATTTTTGCAATTATAACAATAAGTGGATTAGGAATCATTATTGTGATTGGATTTTCTTTTCCGATAGAATCTGAAATTGATTATTTTGAAAATCCATTGGGATATAATGGAATAATTTTAGCATTCGTTTTAGTATTTTTTGCATTTATTGGATTTGAAGATATTGCAAATGTCGCAGAGGAAGTAAAAAGACCTCAGAGAACAATGCCGCGAGGAATAATGCTTTCAGTTTTGATTACTACAATAATTTACATTTTAGTTTCTTTGGCTTCAATTCGGATTGTTGGGTGGGAACAAATAGCAGAATCCTCAGCTCCACTTGCATTTGTGGCAGAACAAAGGCTTGGTCAGCAAGGTCATTTTATTTTATCAATAATAGCATTGTTTGCAACTGCTAGTACAATTTTGATTACTTTGGTTGCTGGAGCTAGGATATTTTATGGAATGGCAAGAGATGGTTCCTTGCCATCTAGGTTAGGATTAATCCATAAGAAAACAAAAACTCCATGGCTAGCAGTAATTCTCATTTTTTTCACAGCAATTGGATTTTCTTTTATTGGTGATATTGTAATTGTTGCAAATATTGTGGTTTTTGCAGTAGTAATCACTTTTGCGATGATTAACTTGTCTGTGATTCTTTTAAGATATACCAGACCAGATTTAGATAGACCATATAGAGTACCTGTTAATGTAGGAAAATTTCCAATTTTACCGGTTTTTGGGTTAGGGGCAACAATTTACATGGCATTTCAGTTTGATTTGCAGATAATATTAGTGGGGTTAGGGATTATTGCATCAGGTGCAATTTTTTATTTTATTTATAACAAGAGAAAATGATTATTTTTTAGATCTTACAAGAGCGATTCCTGCAATCGCAATTGCAACTGTTCCAAGTCCAATACCTGCGTATCCAATACTATTTTGAAAATTTGATTGTTCAATTATAGCTACAGATTCTTTCAAATCATTTACTTCACCAACTACTGCAGTATGTCCATCTATTAGCTGATTTAATGTTAAATCTGATGATTCAGGAAATTCAATGTAGGCTCTTTCATCTACTCTTGGAGGGTGCATTGAAAGGCTGACTGTTGTGTCACCAATGTTTCCCAAAACATTTGCTTGATAAAATCCTGATACAGTTGGATTTACAAACGCATAGTACTTTCCAAGAATATTATGATCTGCATCTAATGGAAGTGTGATTTTATCTTCCTTTAGGATCAATTGCATTTTCAAAAAATTTTCTAATCCTGATACGCCATTTTTGAATTCTTGTTCCTCTAAGGGCAATCCAGGCTCAAGAGGACTGATAAATAGCTCAATCCCATTGGTTTCTCCTGATACTACAGGTTCATTCATCCAACCTATTTCCAATCGATAATCACCTACAGAATCAATTGTATGCCCAAATGCAGTACCAAAAAACCCTGGAATTAGTAGGAAAAGTAATCCTAAATATTTGAAATTCAATGATTAACAGATCAAACTTCTTTTTAAAAATGTTATATCATTTTTTCCCTAACTGAAGTTTGGTTTTGAATTTTTGATAATTGCATTTTGGGAATTTTATGCATCAGCATACATTGATACTTCCCAAGCCGTTGGAGTTTGGGCAAATGCTACATATTCTTTGTTTTTTAATTCGGAGTATTTTTCTAGAAAGTCTCTTGTAAAAACTTCTTCCAGAAATTTCTGATCACTTTGCAAAGAATCAAGTGCGCCCTTTAAGGAAACTGGAAGTGAGCCTATTTTGTATTCTCTCTTTTTTTCGGTACTTAATTTGTAAACATTTTCTTCTACTGGATCTCCTGGATCAATTTTATTTTTAATTCCATCTAGTCCAGCAAGTAACAATGCAGCTTCAAGAAGGTAAATGTTAGCAGTAGGATCAGGCACACGATATTCTATTCGTTTGCTCTTTTCCTGACTTCGAATATACATTGGAACACGAATTGCAGCAGAACGATTTCCCATTCCCCAGCAAACATTTACTGGTGCTTCAAATCCTGGTACTAATCGCTTATAGGAATTTGTTGTAGGGTTTGTGATTGCACATAGTGCAGAGGCATGTTCTAAAATTCCTCCAATGTAATATCTTCCAATTTGACTCATTTGAGCAATATCATCATTAGGGTCAAACATGACATTGACTTTATCATTCCATAAACTCTGATGAGTATGCATGGCAGATGCATTATCCCCAAAAATTGGTTTTGGCATAAAAGTGGCTACTTTGTTTTTGCGCTTAGCCTTGACTTTGACAATGTTTTTCACAGCAACTACGCTGTCAGCCATAGAAATCATTTCATCGTAAACAAGATTGATCTCACATTGTCCTGAAGTTGCGACCTCATGGTGTTCTGCTTCTATCTTAATACCAAAATTATTGTAGAGATCATCGCATACGTCTTTTCTAAAAGTTTCAAGTGTGTCTTTTGGTTGAGATGGATAGTATCCTTCTTTAATATCAATAGCAGTACTAACATTTCCTTTTGCCCAAGGTGATTCTTTTGATTCAATCGAATAGCCTGAACCGCCGCCTGAGTGAGTAGCAGCGTATGGGGATGGATAGACGTTAATTGTGTCAAATACAAAAAATTCAATTTCTGGACCCCAGTTAGTGTGAGTTACCCCAAAATTCTTTAATTGCTCAGAGGCTTTGAAAGCAATTCCTCTTGAATCTCGATTGTATCTTGTTTCATCTACAGTATTTCCTTCATAGAGATCACAGAATAGTATGCAATTTTTTCTATTTCCTGGATCATAATCGCTAGGTAAAATTCTAAAGGATTTTGGATCTGGCTTTAGGATCATATCTGAGTTGTTTACAGATTTGAATCCAACAATTGAGCTTGCATCTAATTTCTCCAGACCATTTTCAAAACTGTTTTTATCAATAGCATAACTTGGCATTCCAAGTCTATGTAATTCTCCAAAAATATCTACAAACCAGAGATTTACAAATGCAATATTTTCTTCCTGTATTTTTTGTAACACCTGATCGGAGTTCAACTAATATGTTTAGAAAACCAATTTACTAATGTTAGTTAGTAAGATTGTTTTAGCTATATTGTAAAGAGTAAAAAAATTACTTTAATGAGACATTTTTACGTGGTATTTTTGTTCAAGCTCATCCTCAAAGAAGAATTTTTCCTCAAATGCAGGTTTTAAATCGTCTAACCAGATGGCATTTTCATCATATTTGGCAAAAAATGGTCTTTGAACCCAGTCTGGGTTTCTTCCTTGTAAGAAACGCAAGGCTAGTACTTTTTCTCCGTGGACTTTAACTACTCCATCTACCTGAACTTTACCAGGAGTAGCTGACATGCTGGGACCTCTTACTGTCCTTCCTAGTCCGCTGACCTTTTTGTAGGCTTCTCGGAAGATTTCTTGAGCTTTTACCAATGAAATCCCAAAATAATGCTGAGCTCCTGTGTCTCGAACCACAAACATGTAGTATGGAATACAACCTAGTTGAACTTGTTTTGTCCACATTTTTGCCCACATGTCTGCATCATCATTAATGTGAGCCAAAAGGGGTGACTGAGTTCTAATTTGAGCTCCAGTTGCTCTAACTTCTTGAATCGCTCTTTTTACAGAATTTGTTGATAATTCAATTAAATGGTTAAAATGCGCCATAAATGCAAGATGGAGTCCATTTTTGGTGACTTTTTTAAAAATGTTCAACATTTGTTCAGAATCTTCATCTGTTAGGAATTTGTATGGCCAGTAAGATAATGATTTAGTTCCAATTCTAATTGTCTTTAAATTTGGAAGTTTTGCGTCAATTAATGTTTCAATATATTTTGAAAATATTTTTGCTTTCATAATCATTGGATCTCCTCCAGTAAAGAGAACATCTGTAATTTCTGGATGTTCAGTTAGATATTGAACAAGTTGTTCTCCTTCTTTCATTGCAAATTTCATTTCATCCATTCCAACAAATTGTGGCCATCTAAAACAAAAGCTGCAATATGCATGGCATGTTTGACTTTGACTTGGAAAGAATAGACATGTTTCTTTGTATTTATGTTGCATACCATACAATTTTGTTCCGTCCTTTAGAGTGGGAACATTTAATTCCATTTGTCCCGCTGGATGTGGATTTAACTGTAAGCGAATTTCGTTTGCAACGTTTGTGATTTCTTTTTTATCAGAACTGGTTTTCAAAGTGTCGGACATTTTTTCAAAATGTTCTGGTTGTAACATTCCTTTTTGTGGAAACGTTAGAACAAACATTGGATCATTGGGGATATTATTCCAATCAATTAATTGTTCAATAACATAATTATTTACTTTAAACGGTAAGACATTTCCTATTACTTCCATTTCAAATTGTGTTTGTTCTGAGAGTTTCTGGATTTGTGGAATGTCACGAAAATTTGCTAAAGTATATGACTTTAAAGAAGGAGATTCATCCCAAACGGTCTCTTGATAGGTCATTTAGTATAATAGTGGACTGCCCTTGTTAAAGGTTACAATATTTTTAGGCATAAAAATGAGTAAAAATTAATTATAATTGTAACAAGATGTTATAATATGGCTTAACCTTTGTATTCTAGAAAATAAAGTGAATTTAAAGAGAGAAAATCATGGGTAGCGAAGATATTTCACAAATTTCAATAGGTGAGTTTGAGACTGTAACTCAATTACTAGCCTCATCAGAGTCCTTACAATTTGCTTTTATCGTAATGATTGTAGGTATAATTGCCATTGTTGCAGCTTATAGCAAATTTTCTAGATGGGTAAAATCTCAAAAAATATACTATACGAGACCGCATTTTTCTAGGTTTATCCGTAGGGCAATTCTACCATTTTTTGCAATTGCTCTAATTACTTCAACTAATGCATACATACAATCGGCTTCCTTGTTTGATCAGGGAATAATAAATGATGAATTAACTCCCGAGGCAACATTTGCAAAAATTATCAACACCTTCAATATTTTGGTAATCGGATATACAATCTCTCATCTAATTCCAATAGCACTTACTAAAAGAGACAAATCTATTCTTGAAAAAGAAGATTTTGATGCATGGTTTGTTTTTAGAGGATTCTCTGATGATGATGGAGATTTATTCCACAAATTGTACAAATGGATGTCACCAAAAATGACTCCAGAAGATATTTCAGATGAAGACTTTCAGAAACGTCTCAAAACTAAAGAAGGGTTACAATATCTTGAACAATTTCGTACGACAAAAGGTAATCCAATTGGTAGTTATGAAAAGTTAGTTAAAGATCCTTTTGAGGAATGGAAGAAATCAGAACGAGCCAAATATCAAAAATATTATACAAATTGCGTTACAGGAAATAATCAATCTGGAAGAAAACTAAAACCAGGTGCAAAACCTGATGAAATTTTTCCAATTGATATTTGGAGAGAAGAAAAGAGAACTCATAGTTTTGAACCATTAATTCCTAGTTCAAGACCATCAGGTTATGCAAGAAAAAAACGAGAGGGAATTCCAAAATCAGCAAAGCAGGTCTTGCCAGTTGGAATTTTTGTAGCTACAATTCTTGGAGTAGTTGCATGGTGGGGAGTTGATTTGATTGTATTAGCAACTGCAACAGGTGGATTTGCAATTGGTTTAGGTCTTGCATTACAAGAAACGATGCAAAACTATTTTGCATATTTGCTAGTAAGAAAAGATAAGATCTTCCAAGAAGGAGATAGAGTTCAACTTGATACAGGTTATAATGGATATGTGCACAAAATCACGCCTAGAGTTACCTATGTCAGAGATGCATTGCATGAATCTCTTGCTGTAATTCCCACAAGGCAATTGGTTAATTCTCAGATCATAAATTATACTAAGGAAAACAAATTAGTACCAGCCATAGTAAAGGTTGGAGTTTCATATCTGAATAACCCTCAACAAGTTGCATCTATTCTAGTCAAAATTGGAAATAGGGGAATGAAAGAAATTGTAAATCAAAAAGGACAGCATCTAGTTAGGCAAAATAGATGTTCATATCTGGACCAAAATAAACCAAGTTGTGGATGTGACAAGGATCTTCATGTTGATATATCTCAACCTGTTGTTAGATTTACTAATTTTAACGATTCTTCATTAGATTTTACAATGTGGGTATATGTTAGAGATTATGGTTCTCAATTCAAAACAAAAACATATCTTAGAATGATCATGTACGAAGAATTCAAGAGATATGATATTAGAATCCCATGGCCAATTAGGACTATTTACCAAGGAGATGAAAAGAAGGAGAATGAAGAAATCAATCAAAAGGACCAGGACAGAAACCAGGTCATTGATAAATATGGTCTTGGAGATATTGGTCGCGGGGGAGGGGATGATTAGTTTCATTTTCTCAAAACTTAAGAATCCCGTAACTACACGATCATTTGTTGATTAATCTAATTGCTGGTAATTCTTCAGAGGATTTAGCAAAAAAAATATCAAAAAAGCTAAAAGCAAACCTTGTAAAATCTGAAGTGAGAGTTTTTCCAGATGGAGAAAGTAAAATTACTCTCAAGGGAAAGATTTCAAAAAATAAAACCATTGTAGTCCAATCAATATATCCGCCAGTAGATTCTAACCTTATTCAGGCACTAGGATTAGTTTCAAAGGCAAAAGAGTACTCCAATGAAGTGATTACTGTAATTCCATACCTAGGATATGCTCGTCAAGATAGAGAATTCTTGCCTGGAGAGATAGTAACCATGAAAGTTCTTGGAAAATTGTTCAAAGGAGTAGGTGCCTCGGAGATCATAGTAGTAGATATTCATAGTGATATTGGATTAAAATTTTTCAAAATCAAATCTGAAAATGTAACTGCAGTTCCTGATTTGGCCAAATATTTTAAAAAAATTAAATTAAAAAATCCTTTAGTTGTTTCACCAGACCAAGGAGGAAAAGAAAGAGCAAAAGAATTTGCCAAACAATTTGGATCAGAGTTTATAGCTCTATCAAAAACACGTGATCGTAAATCTGGCAAAGTTAAAATCAAAACAACCGGTCTTGATGAAGTAAAAGGAAGGGATTTAATTTTAGTTGATGATATGATTAGTACTGGTGGAAGCATAGTAAAGGCTACAGAATTTCTTAAAAAACAAAAATGTAATCGGATTTTTGTTGCATGTACACATGCTCTATTAATGAATGATGCAGAAAAGAAGATAAGAAAAGCTGGAGTTTCCAAAATTATTAGTACAAATACCATACCAGGTAAAACTTCAATGGTTGATATTTCAAATACTATTGTAAAGGCAATAAGATAATGCCAGAAAGTTTCTTTGTGCTATCTAAAGATCATTTAGAAATTGCTAAAGATGAAATAATTGCAATTGCAAAAACATATGATCGATTTGCAAAATCAAAATCTTTTTCTAATCTAGTAATTATTCAATCCAATTTAACTTGGGAAAGAATTTCTCAACGAGCAACATTTGTAAAAATTTCGGGACAAATTTTGCGTAAAATGTCTGGATTATTTTTAGGTGAAGATAACTTTGAAGTTTTAAAAAATGCTAAAACTTTTGTCTGTAGAATTGTAAATTTGTCTTCAAAGCAATTTGACATTCCTCAATTAGAAAGTTCTATGGGAGATATGATTTCAAAGCTATCTCAGGCTCAAGTAAACTTGCAAAATCCTGATATTATCATTTATTTGATTTTTACCAATCAGGAGAATTTTTTTGGTTTTTCCAAGCCAGAAAAGATTCCTAAAAGACCCAAAAAAGTCAGAAAGCATCCACATGAATTGGATTGGAGATTAGCAAGGGTAATGATAAATCTGATTGGATTAAAAGAAGGAGAAACAGTATGTGACCCATTTTGTGGTACAGGCACTACTCTATTGGAGGCTGAATCCATGGGAATAAAGGCAATTGGGTTAGATTTTGATAAAAAAATGTATGAGATTTCTAAGGAGAATTTAGAATCAAATGGATTCAAATCAAAATTAATCAAAGGAGATTTTAGTGAATTTACAAAAATTCAAGATAAATTTGATGGAATTGTAACGGACCTTCCTTATGGGACTGCATCCAAAGTATCAGAAAATCCACAAGAATTGATTAAAAAATTTGTAACTATGCTTCCAAGAAGAAAAAAGATTGCAATAATGTGTAAAAAAGGATTTGAAAAAAAGTTGAATATGAAATCCTCTAAAGCTTATGATATCTATAGGCATAAAAGCTTGACAAGGGCAATTTTGATAAAATGAAACTAGTATTTTTGGGAACATCTGCAGCACAACCAACTGAAAATAGAGGATTGTCATGTATTTGCCTGGTAAGAGAAGGAGAAATTCTAATGTTTGATGCCGGAGAATCTGCTCAAATGTCTTTTCTCAAATCAGGATTAGGATGGAATAAAAAAATGAAAATTTTTGTTACACATCTTCATGGTGACCACTGTATAGGAATTTTAGGTCTTCTTCAAACAATGACGATGCAACATAGAACAGAATCTTTGGAAATTTATGGACCAAAAGGAATTGATGAATTTATAGCTGCAAATATCAAAGTTTTAAATTTTGGTTTATCTTTTCCTATAATGATTTCAATAGTAGATGAAGGAAAAGTTTTAGATTCAAAATTTTATTCCATGTATGCATGTAAAGCAAATCATTCGGTTACAGCATATTCATATCGATTTGAAGAAAAAGATAAACCTGGTAGATTTAATCTTTACAAAGCAAAGGAATTGGGAATTCCTGAAGGTCATTTGTGGAACAAATTACAAAATGGAGAATCAATTGAAATCGAAGGAAAAGTCATTACATCAGATCAAGTATTAGGAGAAAAAAGATCTGGAATGAAAATTGGAATATCAGGAGATACAATGCCAACAAAGAAATTAGAAAAATTTTTTGAGACTTGTGATTATCTTGTTTTTGATTCAACATTTTTAGATGAAATAAAGGAAAAGGCTCTAGAAACATGTCATTCTACTGCGAAACAAGCAGCAACTTTAGCCAAGAATGCTAAAGTAAAAAATTTGATCCTTACCCATTTTTCTGCACGGTACAAGGGTGAAATTCAACATCTAGAAGAAGCAACACAAATACACGGTTCAGTCATTACAGCAAGAGACCTTTTAGAAATTGAAATAAAATAAGATGTTTGAATCAATATCAAAACGACTAAGGGAATCTAGAAAAATTGTTTTTGTAACAGGTGCAGGAATCTCTCAGGAGAGTGGAATTCCTACCTTTAGAGGAAAGGATGGATTGTGGAGAAGTAATGATGTCATGAAATTAGCAACAATTGATGCGTTTAATGATAATCCAAAACTTGTGTGGGAGTGGTATAATGAAAGAAGGAAAAATGTTTTTTCAGCAGAACCAAATTTAGGGCATAAAGCTATTACTGAATTGGAGAAGTACTCCAAGGTGGTAGTTCTTACTCAAAATATAGATGGTCTTCATCAAAAGGCTGGTAGTTCTCAAGTTTTAGAATTGCATGGAAGTATTGTTAAAATCAAATGTACTGTTTGTAATTATAAAGGTGAAACTTTTACAGAATTTTTAGATATTCCACCATTATGTGCATGTGGGAATATTCTACGACCTGAGGTTGTGTGGTTTGGGGAGGGATTACCTCAAGACTTATGGCAAGAAGCAATTGTTCATGCTAATAGTTGTGATGTTATGGTTATAGCAGGAACATCACTTGTTGTTTCTCCTGCAAACACATTACCAATCTATGCTAAACAAAACAATGCTATTTTGGTAGAAATTAACCCAGATGAAACAATTATGACATCAAATATGGATTTATCAATTAGATCAACGTCTGCTATTGCGTTACCTGAATTAGTTTCAATTTTTAAACAATAAAATTATTTGTTGGAATCTAAAAATGAAAATTTATCAGAAATACTTTCTTCAACATATTGTGTAGAATTTTGTTTAATTTCAATTAGTTTTGTCCCTACTTGCTCAGCTGAGGAATTAATTGCAGTCTCAGCAGTTTGGATTGTTTGGTTCCCAACACCAGAAATTTTAGATTCTGCTTTTTGTACTGATGACTCTATTTTTTGTTCAGCTGATTCCAAAGATTTCGAAGCCAGTGTTTTGACGTCAGTTTCCAAAGAATCAACTCCAATTGTGATTGTTTTTGGAAGAATTACTTGTATTTCGGAGGAGAAAAGAACTCCGCCGGCTATTATAATAGCAGCAATAATTGCAATTTTTAGGAACATGTGATTAATCTAAAAATTATTTTTTAAACTCTAGATTAAAAAAATATCAAAAATTGATTGAAATTAGTTAAGCTGAATTTTTTCCTCTTAAAGGACTAGCCAATCAATGATGCTGTCTATTTTGGGGGAAGTTAGAATTACCTTAATGGGACCTAATGGAGATTCGTCAGATGCCTCACAAATAGCTATTTTTTTAGCAAACGCAGCTTGTTTATTAAGATAAAACCAAGTCGACTCATTTTCTAAATTTTTTTCTAGTCTGCGTTGATAAATTTTCTGAGATTGCATAGTATGTATTGTGTCATGAATATTTTCTAATGAATGTAAATCATTTGAATCTCCTTTTATTGAAAACTTTTCAATCGTAATTTCACAGTCAGGAAATATGTTTAAAATAGCTGATTTAACTTTATTAGGATCTTCAGTTGGATTTACAGAAGAAAATATCTCAATTGTACATTTAACGGAAGGAATATTCATTTTAGCCATTCTTCAATTTTTTTGAAAGATAATTCAATCAATTCTTCTTTTGTAAGATTATTATTCGAAATTGCATCATCAGATAAAGCAATGGGATTACTTATTCCCACTCCTAGTTCTCTGGTATCTCTTTCTTCAAAATTTTCTTTTGTTTTAGGATCATCAGACCTTCCTCTATTTTGTAAGAAATCAAATCGGGTATTGCTAGATGCATGTATTGCAAGAAGTTTTACTCTTCCATATTTTTTTAGAACTTCAATTTCTGGAGATGACCTTATGCCATCAATAATAATTACCTTTGATTGAGAGTTTTCAATTTCTGGTTTTACTAATTCTGCTACAGCTCCTGGACCATTTTTTTCGCGAAGTTCAAGCATTAGCTTTCCAAGATTGGGTCCTGTAGGTTCAAGGTTTTGTCTTCTTGCCTCATTTCTAACGGCATTTCCCATGTTGATAATTTCATATCCTTTAGATTTTAAGCCATCAGCTATGGTGGATTTTCCTGCTCCAGGCATGCCTGTCAAGCACACAATTAATTTTGCCAATGAATAAAGGACAAAGTGGCTAATCTATGAAGCTACCGGAAATTATTATAAAGATACTTCAAAAAAAATTATGATGAGAGCTTTTGTATCTGTTGAGATTTCAAATAAAGAGGTTGTTAAATCAATTACTAATTTTCAATCCAAGATTAACATAAAGGCTAAAGAAGTAGAACCTCAAAATTTACATTTCACACTCCAGTTCTTAGGAGAAATTTCAGAAGATGTATCTCAAAAAATAAAACACGCTCTAAAAACAATCGAATTTTCAACATTTAATATTAATTTTAAAGGACTTGGAGCCTTTCCTAAAATGAAATTTCCTAGAGTTATCTGGATTGGGACTGATGAGATTGGTGGAAATGCCTTAGTGGATTTGGCAAAAAAAGTTGAAAATGTTTTGGCTCCTTTGGGATTTATTTCTGACAAGCCATTCAAATCTCATATTACTATATTTAGAATTAAAAACAAGATAGATGACATAAGTAAAAAGTTGGAAAAATTTGAATCATATGAGTTTGGATCACAGAAAATATCAAAAATAAAGTTAAAACAGAGTGTTCTTACTCCGCAAGGTCCAGTGTACTCTGATTTAGAGGAAATAAGGGCAAGATCATGAAAGAAACAATTTCAAAGGTAAGAAAATCAGTAATTCCTCCTAAATCCCTAGAGATCTCCAAAAAGAAAATTGCAGATTTAGCTTTTATATTGGTTAAAGCTCAATTGGAAAAATTTCCAGAAGTAATTGATTTGGAATTTGGTGGGTCTTTTGCAAAAGGTACATGGTTATCAAGAAATGCAGATGTAGATGTTTTCATAAAATTCAAAAAAGGAACTTCAGAGGAAAAGTTTGTCGACATTTCACAAAAAATTGGTTTTGCCTCAATGAAAAAACATAATCCATACGTTCGATATTCAGAACATCCCTATGTTGAGGCTAAAATTAAGGACACAAAGATCAATGTGGTTCCGTGTTATGATGTGGAATTAGGATACTGGAAGAGTGCAGCAGACAGATCTCCTTTTCATACAAGACATATGAAAAAAGTTCTTTCATCAAAAATGCGAGATGAGGTAAGGTTACTCAAGACATTTCTTCAGTCTGTAGGCATTTATGGTGCGGAGATAGCAAAACAAGGATTTAGTGGATATGTATCTGAGGTATTAATTTTAAATTTTGGTAATTTCGAAAATGTAGTAAAATCTATTGCAAAAATAAAAGAAAATCAAACTATAGGAAAAACATCAACCAAATTCGAAACACCCATTGCAATTATCGATCCTATTGATAGTAATAGAAATCTTGCTGCAGCAATTTCAATAGAAAATATTGGAAAATTTATTCTAAATTGTAGGGCATTTCAAATAAAACCATCTCTAAAATTTTTCATACCTAAAAAAGTCAAATTTACTAAAAATAATTTAGAAAATGTTATAGTAGTAAAATTTGATTTTAAGATGAGAAGTCCGGATATTATTTGGGGTCAAATAAAAAGGGCCACTAATTCCTTGAAAACACAATTAGAAATAGGAGGTTTTAATGTATTACGAAGCACCTCATTTACTGATGAGAAAAAAGAAGCATATCTATTATTCTTGCTTGAATCAACAGTAATTCCAAAAAAATATTCCAAAATTGGTCCAGAATTTTTTAGAGAAAATGATTGTCGTAGCTTTATTTCCAAAAATATTTCAAAAACTGAATTGATGTGGATAAACGATGATAAAAAAATTGTATCTTTAGAAAAGAGAAAAAATTCTGATGCTGTAAAGTTTCTATCTCAGTTTTTGAAAGATAATCTTCAAGTAGGCATTCCAAAGGGACTTCAATCTGATTTTAAGAAAGGATTTAAAGTCTTTTTAGGCACAAAAAATTTAACAAAATCCATTAAAGAGGTCTCAAAGAACCTAATCTCAACTGATGATAAAATCTTTCATTTCAATTAAGAAATTTTCCAAAGAACCTTACTCTGCTATTCTAGGATACCCAAAGTTTACCAAACGACAAATTAATGCTAGAATTTTAGAGCTAGAAAACTTGAACATAAAATCAATTTCATTCACAGGACCTACGACTATTGGTAAATTAGAAATCTTAGGCAAGGGATATGTAGGAGTTGTGGTTTTAGCAAAAAAAGGAAATAAAAAAGTAGCATTAAAAATTCGAAGATTAGATTCTCAAAGAAATGAGATGAAAAGTGAAGCAAAACTTCTCAAACTAGTAAATACAATAAATGTTGGACCCAAACTATTTGATTATAGTAAAAACTTCGTAGTTATGGAATACCTTGAAGGAGAAAAAATTGGTAAATGGATAGAATCTATACAAGGTCCTGGAAGTGTTAAAAAATTAAAAACTACAATTAAATCAGTTTTAGAAGATTGTTTTAGATTAGATCAAATAGGATTTGACCATGGAGAATTAAGTAGTATCTCAAAGCATGTTATAGTAGGAGATAAAAAATCCTCTTTAATTGATTTTGAGAGCTCCAGTACAAAAAGAAGAGTGTCTAATGTTACTTCCATTACTCAGGCTATTTTTATTGGTTCAGGAATTGGAAAAAAAGTTCAAAGACTTTACAAAATACCTCCTAAAGAAAAAATTATTGATACCTTACGAGCCTACAAACAAGAGCAATCAAGAGATAGTTTTGAGAATCTTTTGAAAATTTTGAAATTATAAGGTAGTTAGGTTGGGAGAATTTTATTAATTATTTTGAATTTAGATTAATTAGATCGATTTTGTGATTCGTATACTAGGAATAATATCAAGAATCAAAATACTCATCTAGTTTTTTATCTACTTGTTTTTGTTTTTCTTTAAATTTTTGATATTTTTTATCCCATTTTGAAATGGAAATCCACTGCTTTATGCCTACACCTAACCAAACCAAAGAAATAACAAAAATCACTAATTGTGGTGGTTGAAAAAGAACTTGGTTTCGTTGTTTGTTAATAAATTGATTTTTTATTTTATTGGCCTCCTCTAGAGTAATTTGACCACGTCGTAGTTGCTCGTTGAGCCTATCTTCGAGTCGTTGTTCAAATCTATCGTTGAAAGGAGAATCATATGCGCTAGTCATTACTAACAATGCTATTGGTGGGATAATCAAAGTAGTCAATATCATAATCATAAACATCTTTTTTGTTTTGCTTAACTGGAACATCATTCCATCCATTATCTCAAAAATACTGTTGTGATTATCACGGTTTGAATTAGCCATAGCATAAAAACTCCAATTTTGTCTTAAAACCTTTAGATAACATTGTTACTCAACTCCTTCCTTACGTGGAAACATTTCCTCGTAAGGTTCTAAAATTAATTTAAAAAATTCATTTCCTTTAGGACTAACTTTGTACTTTATTATTATCTTTTTTCCCCATGGTTCTTCTTTTCTTTCTATAAGCTCTTTTTTTTCCATATCCTCTAGAATTTCTTTGTGTTTTGCAATGTTTAATCCACAATAACTCAATAATTTTGTTTGATTTAATTCTCCATATTCAGATAAAGTCAAAATAATATCTTTTCTAATGTAAGTACGATCTCTATACCCTTGAGCCAGCTTTTATCATTCCTTAAACAAATTCATTCTGTTTAATGTTAATTTTAACAATTGCCAATAAGGATAAGGTAACTTTTTAGCTAACAATGCTTATCAAGGCCTTTTATTCAAAATTCATTTTACTTTGTAATGACAACAAAAAACAAATCCATGGTTCCAGCATTTGTTGCAATAATTGTACTGATGTTTGTAGCCGTAATTCCATATGTTGCTACAGATGAGGATAAAAGACCATTTGCAGATAATGATGGAAAAAACATGCCTGTCCAAGTAGGGAGTTTTATGGGTAGTATAGAAATTACCGAAGATTCTACCCGAGAGAAAATCATAAGTCAGGTTACCGTTTCACTTAGTGAGGTTGCTGATGGATTAGATGTTTACAAGGCTCATCTTGGTATTGTGGTTAATGAAAATGATGACAAGTTTCTAATATGGATACTTGTTAATTTTGAGAAAGATTACGAATTTTGAATTGTAACTGTAACCATATACATTGTTGATGCAGGAGATTCTGACAATACCACAGAGATAACAAAAGAAATTGATCGTTCCTAGGATGATAGAAAACATTCTCTTCGTGGTTTGACAAATAACCAAGAGAAATTAGAGGAAAAGTTCTCAACCTATTGGTGATACAGAATTAGATAATCTAGGATCACAACTTGTAGCAAAGATTAGCGAACTAAAAGAAGTTTATGAACAAGAAAATTCTGATAAAGTTCAAGAATTGTGTCAAGAAATGATAGGTTTTTTGCAACAACTCAAAGAATTGAGAAGTTCTTAGAACTTTTCTCCTTTTCTTTTTTATTCCTTCCTAAAAATTGCTCAGCTCTATGGGAGTAGTTATTTACATAAGGAAAAAACAAACCTTGTGAAGAACAGTCCTGAACCTTTGGAAATTTCTCCTTCTGAATGGTTATCCATAAATCAATTTCTATTGGAGATGAAAAAGATTAATTCATTATGTGTTTCAGTCTATTATCCGTATGGTAAGGGAAAAGAAACCATATCCTTACTTCAAGAATCCAAAAGAAAAGAATCAACTGAAAGAATAGAAAGAGAAATTGAAAAAAGAATTGCTAAACTTAGAGAAAATCCTTCCTCCCTAGGGAAATTTACAAAAACCTTGTGTATTTTTGGATGGATAAAAAATGGTAAAATAAACATCAGGGAAATGGGAACCTCAAAACAATTACCATATATCTACATGGTAAGCAAAAGACCATACATAAAACCATTTCATGATATTCTCAAAATCAATTATGATGTGATTTTAGTAACTCTTGATCAAAAATGTGCAAGAGTACAGAAATTTCATGGTAGTCAAATAGTTTCAGAATCTAAACTTCGAATTGATCTACAAGGAAGACATAAGAAAGGAGGTCAAAGTCAAGGAAGATTCCTACGAGCAAGACAAACCAAAATTCATGTTTTTTTCAAAAAAGTTGCAAATAGAGTCAAAAAATTGGATTCAAATTCTGAAATTATATTGCTGGGAGGAAATGGTCAGGGAAAAACGGAATTTTTTGGAGAGCTTGATTCTGATTTAGTGAAAAAATGTAGATTTGTAAAGAATTTGTCTTTTAGCACTTCAATAAGCGATATTCACAAAAAGATTATTCATCACCTGTATCAATATAGAAGAAAGTATGTTGCAGAAATTATTGAAAAATATGAAAAACTAGTAAAAGAAGGATTAACTGCAAAAAGAAACGATGTTATCTACAAGGCATTGAAACTAGGAGCAGTAGACACCCTAATAGTTTCAGCAGATTATCATTCTAATTCTCAATTCAAAACCATAATGAAAATGTTAGAGATTGCAAAAAATACATCCGCCAAAATTGAATTTGCAGTTTCTCCAAAAATATTAAAAAAATTAGAAATTAATGATTCAGTTTTAGCAATACTTCGATACAGGATAAAATAATTGGATAATTGATCCAGTTTCCTGATTAATTGGTATTGGCAGAATTTGAAGGTTTTTGGTTTATTTTGGCACCAATTAGTTGTGAAAATAATTTTGAAATTTATTTAAAATCTTCAACAAGTAATTTCTGTTAAAAGTTTATCGAGTTGTATTGGTTTTTCCAGATAACCATGAATTCCTTTCTTCTTTAATAAAGCATTTACTTTGCTTTTAGTAAAGGAATCTGCAGAAAATATAATTATTTTTTGATCTTTTAGGATTTTTTCTTTTTCTAATGCATGAATAATATCCCAACCGGAAAATTCAGGCATGGAAATATCTAAAAGAATTACATCATACTTTTCTTTTTTAATTCGCTCTAGTCCATTTCTTGGATCATTAGTAACTACGTTTTCAAAGCCCTCAATCCGGAAGAATTTTGAGAGCAATCCTGTAATATCTTGATTGTCATCAATTAAGAGTACCTTCATAATGTAAAAAATCATATTGTCCTATATTGGCAAATGGTTGTTCATTTTAAACATAAATGAACCAATGAATAAAATATAATTTTATTCTACTTTTAAAAAATAATTTCAAATTTATAGAGAATTAAAATATTTTGGGACTAATTTAAGTTCAAATCCTCTTAGGTTTGAATGGTTTACTTAATAACCATGATGATTTTATTTGAAAATTTCTCTTCAAATCTTTTTACATTCTTGATTTTATTCCAAAAAGGATTACCTTTTTTGGATCATCCTGAATTATTCCAAAATGTGTCATGGCCTCTTCCGTTCCATAGTATCCTTCAGGTCCCCCTAAACCTACTCTAATCAAATAACTGTTATCTGATTTAATCAAGATTTCTTTTTTTTCAACAATAAATTTTGATAATTTTTCAGTTTCAAGTTTAGTTATTGAAAGAATTTCTTTTATTTCGTCTTTGTTTTGTTTTATAGCGGTTTCAATGTGTTGGTGACCACATAATATTATTGGATTTTTTACATTTGTTTTTGTTTCAAGAAAGGCAGATGAAGCGGTATAATGATAACCATAAGGGCTAAAGAATTCCTCTGTTTCTGATAATCTTTGCCAACTTTTTTGATAAAACCATGCTTCAAGGTTGGCATCCTTTGGGGTTATCTTTTTTGGATCTAAGGGTCCTCCATGAACACAAACAATACCTGTTTTTCTATCCAAAAATTCTTGTTGACCATATGTATCATCTTGATTTTTTTTAAAAAACTCAAGATCTTCTTCAATTAAAGAATCATGAGCACTTAGACTTTCCCATGAGTTTCCACTGACTCTCCTACCATACAAAAATGCTTCATCATGATTTCCCATAACTGAAATTAATGGATATTTTTGGGATAAAACCATCATTTTTTTTAAAACTTGTTTTGGATGAGATCCTCTTTCCAATACATCACCAAGGTTAATAATTCTAGAAAATTTGCCATATCTTTTTTTAAAATCTATTGAACTAGTAAGTTCAATTATTCTGTTAATTGCCGAAATATCTGCATGAATATCAGAAATAATAAGATCCATATTTTATATATTCAACCATTTCCATAATTTCTATATTTTTAATTTAATCAAAAAAAGAATCCTAGTTTTAATTCAAAGAAATATGCCTGTTTTACTGATTAAAAGGGACAGTAGAGATTTGAATCTATTTGGTGATTGTTTCGGATTCAGATTTTTTAGTTAAAATGGGATCGGCAGGATTTGAACCTGCGACCACTAGTCCCCCAGACTAGTATCATACCAAGCTAGACGACGATCCCTCAAGAGGTAGGCAAAAAGTGAAATTATTAAATCGTAGCATTGAGAAAAGTATTTAATGAAAATTTGTAATATTTGCCATAAAATTTCTGGGTCTGGCCAAGATCATCTAGATTGCATTCAAAAACGAAGAGTAGAATTAGAAGATGAAGATTTTAAAAGTAAAATTACTGAAAAACTACAGCTCTCAAATAATTCTCAAGACTTAGGTGTGGAAGTAAAAGCTATTCTTGAACATTTGGCAAGAGATAAAGATGCAGATAAATAATTACAACCACTTTGAAAGTCGATCTTTTTCAAATTGTAATTTTTCGTTCAGGTGCTCTGGGGTTGAATTAGTCAAATTAGTTGATGGATTTGGTACTGAAAACATATCGATTTCAATTAATGATGCAGTATCTCTACCAGATTCAATAAAACATCCACCTTTTCCATCAAATAATTCAGTTTCTTCTTTTGATTGAATTTTTGAGATTATACTGCGAGCAACTGCAAGTCCTTCGCCTTCAGCAAATACTCCGGCTTTTGGAACGGCAATGGTATCTGTAACTTTCAGGGTAGTGACATCACCTACAGCATAGACATTATAATATGGTGTTTTACAATCTCTAGTTATTGGAATAAAATTATTTTCTTGAGCTAGTCCAGCTTTTAATATTACATTAGACACAACATGTGGCGGAACAGCAAGTAGCAAATCAAAATTAGCTTCACCGTCTTGAAAAATTAATTTGTTTGGTTCAACTGACTTCACCTTACAAGATTCATGAAAAATAATTTTTTCAGAATTTATTAAATCAAGTATTTGTTTACTAATTTCAGGTCCTGCAGCTGGCAAAGTGATTGGAGCTGGACTATAGAAATGAATTTCTACTGAATCTCTCATTCCAGTTTCTCTAAGCATAGAGTCAATAATCAAGCTAGCCTCAAATGGGGCAGGTGGGCACATGTAAGGCATGCTCATAATTGAAATTGCAATAGTCCCTGATTTTAATTCCTTTATCTTTGTGTGGATCTTTTCAGATTCTTTATAGTCATAAAGATTCAGGCCATTTTCTACCAGTCCAGGAATTTTCTGAGGAGCTAGCATTGTACCTATTGCTATAATTAGAAAGTCATATGTAAGATCCTTTGATGTAGTTCTCACATTCTTGTTTTCTAAATCAATTTGAAGTATTTCCTCATTAAGAAAATCAATTTCTTTTTTAGCCAAATTAGTTAATAAACCGATTGAATTTTCAAAAGTTCTAGTTCCTTTGATGATCCATAGTTTTGCAAAACCAACCATAAACCAATTTTTTTTATCAATTACAGTTATTTTTACTTGGGAAGATGAAAGAGAATTTCTAATTTCGTTAGCTGCTGATAATCCACCAAATCCACCACCTAATATTAAGACGTGAGAAATTTTTTCTGACAATTTAACGGTCTTGAGCTGTGGGTCTAATCAAAATTTCATTTACATTAACATGATTTGGTGATTCAACTGCATAAAGAATAGCGTTTGCAATGTCATTTGCTTGTAAGGCTTCCATTTTTTTTGCATTTTCAACAAATCCTTGCAGAGATTCATCTGTTATGGTATTTGTTAGTTCGGTTGCTACAACTCCTGGCTCTATACAGGTTACACGAATATTTTTTCTAACGCTTAATTCTTCTCTTAATCCTTCACTAAAGGCAGTAATTGCATGTTTTGTGGCACAATATACGCTTCCAGCAGGAAAAACAATCCTTCCTGCTACGGAGGAAATATTTACGATGTGACCAGATTTTTTTTCAAGCATGTGACTTACTACTGCACCAGTACAATATAGCACCCCTTTGATGTTTACGTCTATCATCTGATCCCATTCATCAATTTTCAAATTTTTAATAAAACTTAGAGGCATCAAACCTGCATTATTTACTAAAATATCTATTGATCCCCATTTTTCTAGGACGTTTTTAACAAAAGATTTGCACTCATCATTTTTGGTGACATCAAGTTTTTGAGAATACACTTCACCGTTATTTTCTTTAATTTTATTTTTAAGGCCTTCAAGTTTATCAGTTCTTCTTGCACCTATTGCAACTTTGGCTCCTGCCTTTGAGAGCGCAAGAGATGTAGCATAACCAATCCCACTACTTGCACCCGTAATTATAGCCACTTTATCTTTAATCATTATATTTCACTCATTGGTTTCCAATTAGTACGGTGTAAAAATGTTTTTGTGAAATTTTTCTAAGAGAAAATATTTGTAAAAAGTAACAGGTTTATTAGAATTAAAATATTAAGCTGAATTATGAAGCCTGAAAATTGTGCATATTGTGGAGATATGACTGATTTACCTTTTCATTGTAGTTATTGCAAGGATCCGTTTTGTTCAGAGCATAGGCTTCCAGAGGAACATAGGTGCGTAAAACTAACCCAAATCAGAGCAAGAAGATTTGGAGAAAGAAAAGTGATTAGAGATGGCAGTGTAGGTAGACAAAGTGCATTCAAAAGATTTCTTCAAAAATTTAAGAGATAAAAAATTTAATATGGACTTTTATCTGGAGATATTTTTGCTCGTTTTCCCTGATAGATTAACGCAATGGCTAAAGCAAACATAACAAGTGCTGTTAGGGGGAAATTTTGTGGCGCAGGTAAAATAAACCAATAATAGATTCCAAATCCAATTGAGACTATTGCTTGGACCCAAAGTTTAATCCATTTTGGAGCTTTTACTACTCGACTAATTGCCTCTATAATGAAAATTCCTATTACAGGATAAATTGTATAAAACAAAAAATCGATTACATCTACGCCTGTATGAGACATTTAAATTAAATTCGTTTATGGTGTAATTTCTATCTAATCTTCCCAATGAATTTTAGTTGCAGCTTTTTTTATAATTAATGCTTGTGCATTTTCATATGGTATTGTTGCAATATCCTCTGGTTTGAAAGGACCATATTTTTCTAAATCGGCTCCTACGATCTGATCCACCTCTTTTAGGAATCTAAGAACTATAGTCTTAGTTTTATGATTTTGAGATAAAGATTCCAAAAATTTAGATTTTCCATTAATTGTTGATGAGAGAATCATTTCTGCTCTTTCTCTTTTTTTTTCTTCACTATCAAGTATGAATTTTTCTTCATCTGAGAGATTGGTAAAATCAATTCTATCTGGTTTGATAGTCTTTTCTAATCTAATATTTAGTAAGAGGGAAGTCAATTCTGAAGCCATATCAATTAAGGATTGTCTGATTTTATTTTCAATTCCATCAAATTCTTGTTTTTTTAAATTTCCAATAAAATCGGAAAGATTTCTATAAAAATTAGGTTCAATATTTTGAATTAAATCGCTTTCTAATTCTCTTAAAACGATTGAATGCAGGGAGTTGATATCGATTTCATTAGATTCAGACATTTCTTACCTAATCCTTAAATGATGGATGTATTTGTGTTAGCTTGAAGTTTAAAATTGCCATATAAAGTGAGTCATGGAAAAGCACTTCAGGTAACTTATTCACCTGATGAAGTTTTCTCTAGAATTCAACATGAGGATATACAATTCATTGACCTCCAATTCACTGGTCTAACAGGACGTTTTCATCATACAACTATTTCTGCCAATACTTTCACACCAGAGCAAATGAGAGATGGGTTACCTAAATTGGATGGCTCATCAATTATTGGTTTTACGAGTATTGATGATTCAGACCTTCTTTTAAAACCAGATCCAAATACTTTTGCAATTATTCCTTGGATGACTGAAAACAAAACTGCAAGATTATTGTGTGATGTTTATTGGGGAGGGAATAGAGGAAGACTCTCTAGAGATCCTAGAGGAATTTCCCAAAAAGCAGAAGAGTATATTCGATCTCAGGGATTTGATTATAGTGCATGGGGTCCAGAAGTTGAATTTTTTGTTTTCGATAAAATTCACTGGGATGTTCTTACTCCATATAAAGGTCAATCATATTCAATTGAATCCAAAGAGGCTCCGTGGAGTCAAGAAGGTTCTGGTTATCCTATGGGACTTCAAGAGGGATATTATCCCAGTACACCTTCAGATACTCTTACTCCATTTAGAAATGAATGTGTAAATATTCTAAATAAAAATTTTGGAGTCTTATGTGATAATCACCATCATGAGGTAGCCACTGCTGGACAGTGTGAGATCGATATCAAGTTTGATTACATGACTAATGCCGCTGATGCTGCTCAATCTTACAAGTATGTGATTAGAAACATTGCTGCAAAATATGGAAAGGTTGCAACGATGATGCCAAAACCAATTGCAATGGATTCTGGATCAGGTATGCACGTTAATGTTAGTTTGTGGAAAGGAAAGAACAATGCGTTTTTTGATTCTGATGAACCTGATGAATTAAGTCAAACTGGGAGGTATTTCTGTGGAGGAATTATTAATCATTCCAAGGCTTTATCTGGAATTTGTAATCCAACTACAAACTCATATCATAGATTGGTTCCTGGTTACGAAGCTCCAGCCTATATTGCATGGAGTGCAGGAAATAGATCGGCTATTGTAAGAGTTCCAAAACATCTAACAGGAAAAAAATATGCCCACCTAAAGAGACTTGAATTTAGAGCACCTGATCCATCTTCAAATCCATATCTTGTATTCGCAGCAGTTACTGCAGCAGGAATAGACGGAATTAAGAAAAAAACTGATCCGGGTGAACAAATTCGTGATGATATTTTCAAAATGACTAAATCAGATAGAGCAAAAAGAGGAATAGGTGTTTTGCCAAAAAATCTCGGAGAGGCATTAGATGAATTAGAAAGCGATAGAAAGTTTCTAAATCCAATTTATACAAATGATGTAATTGATAAAATCATAGAATTAGAAAGAAGAGATCAAAGAGAGATTGCAATTAGACCTCATCCTCATGAATTTTATCTGTACTTTGATGTGTAGTTAGACTCTTCCAGTCATCTGAAAAATTAAGGCTAATGATATGGCTATTAGACTCACCCCAGCCGCAAAATAGACTATTTGCTTATTTTCTAAAGTTGTGGATTTGTACAACAAAATTCCTCCAATAAGCCCCACAAACAATACTACAACTCCACCAACCACTTCCTCACCTGAATTACCTGAAATTAAAGGATAAAAAAATCCTGCAAGCAAAGTAAAGAACATTACTAAATAGATATACTTGAAACTGGTTTTTACTTTGGATAGAGTGTCATTCATTATGGTTTCTAAATTTGGTTATAAAATAAACTTTTGAAATAAAATTTTACTACATCATTCCAGGCATGCCACCCATGCCTCCCATGTCAGGCATGCCACCCATTCCAGGCATGCCACCCATGCCTCCCATTCCAGGCATGCCACCTTCGGCCCCTGGAGGAGGTCCTGCAGATTTTTGTGTTGCAATCACATCATCGATTCTTAGAATCATACAGGCTACTTCTGCTGCTGCAGAAACAATTTGGAGTTTTACAGCTAGTGGCTCAATAATATCACTTGATTTCATATTTGCAATTTTTCCTTTCATCACATCAATTCCTGTCCATTTTTCTCCTTTCATTTGTTTAGAACGTAAAACAGTTAAGGTGTCAATTGGGTCCATTCCTGCATTTTCTGAAAGTGTTAAGGGAATCGTCTCTAGGGCATCAGCAAATTTTTCTGCTGCTAATTGTTCTCTTCCTTCAAGGGTTTTGGCCCAGTTTCTCAATTTTGTTGCAGCAAAAGTTTCTGGAGCTCCCCCTCCTGCAACAATCAATGGATTTTCAATTACATCTTTAACAACCATTAATGCATCATGAACTGAGCGTTCAACTTCATCTACTACTCTTTGAGATCCACCACGAAGTAGAAGTGTTACTGATTTTGGATGTTTACATCCTTCAATAAAGACCCATTTGTCTTCCTCAATTTTTCTTTCTTCTACTAGTTCAGCATTACCAAGATCTTTTTCAAATAAATCATCCAAGTTAGTTACAATTCTAGCACCTGTTGCTTTTGCTAGTTTAGTAAGATCACTCTCTTTAATTCTTCTAACTGTAATAATCCCTGCTTTTGCTAAATAGTGTTGAGCCATATCATCTATTCCTTTCTGGCAAAGTACTACATTCGCTCCCGATCCTATTACTTTGTCAACCATTGTCTTTAACATTCTATTTTCTTCGTCTAGGAATGATTTCATCTGCTGAGGGTTAGAAATATTGATTTTAGCATCTGTTTCAGTTTTACTGATTTCAAGAGCGGTGTTGATTAATGCAATTTGTGCATCAACCACTTTTTTTGGCATTCCTCCATGAACAATTTCTTTATCAAGAACAATTCCTTGAATAATAGAACAATCCTTTATAGATCCTCCAGCTTTCTTTTCTACCTTAATATCATCAATATCGACCGCATAATTATCACCTTCTTTTTCAGCAACAGAAAGAATAGATTTCACAATAATATCTGCAAGTTGATCTGAGTCTTTTCTGACCAACTTTGTTTGCATAGATGTCTTTGCAATTTTATTAAGCATTGATTTATCATTAGCTGAAATTATATCTGCAATATCTTTGAGGAATTGTTTTACTTTTTTTGCAGATTTTCTATATCCATCTACGATTATTGTTGGATGAACATCTTGATCTAGTAAAGATTCAGCATTCTCAAGAAGAGAGCCGGCCAGAATTACAACTGAAGTAGTACCATCACCTACTTCATTATCTGTAGTTTTTGAAATTTCAACAAGCATTTTGGCTGCTGGGTGTTGAACATCAATTTCTTTTAAGATTGTTGCACCATCATTTGTAATAGTAACATCTCCTAAGGAGTCTACTAACATTTTATCCATACCTCTGGGTCCAAGGCTGGAATGAACAATTTCTGCAATAATTTTTGATGCAGCTATGTTATTTTTTTGAGCATCTCTCCCTTTAGTTTCTGTCCCACCTTCTTTTAGTAAGACGACAGGCATATTTCCTTTTGAGGTTGCTTGCATACCCATAGAAGGAAAATCTTCTGTTTCCCCTTTTATACTTTGCAGATAATTGAAAATTCTTAAGATCTAAAATCGGTGTTTTTAAATTGGGAAAATCAATTCGCAGTTCATGGCAAAATCCTCAAATAAAGAATCTTATGATAAAATTTTTTCAAAATTAAAAGAACATCACAAATGGTTTGAAAACTCTATTCCATTAATTGCAAGCGAGAATATACCCAGTCCAGCTGTGCGTGAAGCAATAATTTCAGATTTTGGTAACAGATATGCAGAAGGTTGGCCTGGTGAAAGAGTTTATGCTGGTTGTGTCTACATTGATGATGTTGAGTTTGAATGTATGAATCTAGCCAAAAAACTCTACAAAGCTAAATTTGCAGATGTAAGACCAATTTCAGGAGTAGTTGCAAATCTTGCCATATATTCAGCCTTTACAAATCCTGGAGATATTATGTTGGCACCTTCAATCCCTGCTGGAGGTCATATTTCCCATGGCAAAAAAGAACATTCAGGTACGGCAGGATTGGTTCATGGACTAGAAATTGAATTTTATCCATTTAACACTGAAGAGATGACCATTGATGTAGATAAGACAAAAGCTAAGATCAAGGATTTAAAGAAGATTGGACGTCTTCCAAAAATGGCAATGTTTGGTGGATCATTATTCTTATTTCCACATCCAGTAAAGGAGTTAGCAGATTTTCTAAAAAATTATGACATTCATATCAACTATGATGCAGCTCATGTTGCTGGTTTGATTGCAGGAGGTAAATTTCAAGATCCATTAAGAGAAGGAGCCGATACAATGACTATGAGTACTCATAAAACATTGTTTGGTCCTCAAGGAGGACTTGTATTAGGCTCAAAAGAGAATGAAGAAAGAATCAAAAAGGCAATGTTTCCTGGGCTTACTAGTAGTCATCATATTCATCATATGGCTGGAAAAGCCATAGCATTTGCCGAAGCATTAGAATTTGGTAAAGACTATGCAAGTCAAATAATAAAAAATGCAAAAACCTTAGCTGAGGTTCTTAGCGATATAGGTTTCAAAGTTTTAGGGGAAAGTCGAGGATTTACACAATCACATCAAATTGCAGTAAACGTATTTGATTATTCAGATGGAGGAAAAGTTGAATCTGAATTAGAAAAGGCTAACATCATTGTAAATAGACAATTAATTCCGGGTGATATCAAAGCAGGACGTAATTATTTCCACCCAGGTGGAATTAGGTTAGGAGTCTCTGAGATAACAAGAATTGGAATGAAACAAACAGAAATGAAAGAGATTGCTTCTTTTATCAAAGAAATTGTAATTGAAAGAAAAGATCCCAAAAAAGTACTTCCAAGAGTTAAAGCATTCAGAAAGGACTTTCAAAAAGTTCAATATTGTTTTGACAATAAATTGGGAGCATATGAATACGTCAAATTAAGATAGTATTTCTAAGACGCATAATCGGTAAGTAGAGACTGATCCCCTTTGTTTTTTCCAAATACAAGGTCAATTTCGTCAGATAATGCATGAATTCGTCCTTTTTGATACTCACCTACATTATAATTATTTACTAATCTCTTGGCTAGTTTTAGGTATTTTTCGACGGATCCTCGAGTAATTGTTTGAATTAGTTTATGACCACATACACAATTTTGAATTAAAGGAAGACGACGATAAGATTTTCCACATGCAGTACAACGAAAGCTTTGTCTTGCATATGCACGTAGATTTCCCATAATATCTGGAACCAAATGTGTAGAAATTACATTGGAGATAATTTCTGAAGTATTTACGGCATCAATCATATCGGCATTTCTAATTTGCATATCAAGTTTGTCTAACATAGAACCAAGGGTGGAATATGCACTTCGAGATTTAGACGTAGTAAGAGAAGAGGTTGAGTGGGTAAAATAATAATCATAAAATTGTCTTTCAGTTTCTAGTCGTGATTCTATAATTTCTACTGATTTTACTGTTGAAGCTTTATTTTGTTGAAGTGTGGTTTTAAAAAAATTCAAGGGTAATGATTTTGTGACTTCTAAATTATGTGCTTGAGGTTGAGATTCATGGGGTAAAACCAACGGCTGAACCAATAATGGAGCATCCATCAGACCTCCAATTCTATCTGATAGAAATTGTCTTGAAAAGTTTAGAAGGCTATCCATTAGGAGCATTATTGAATCTGCATCCCCATCAGCATCCCTTCGTTTTGCTGAATGCCAGTTTGGAGTTGCAAAGCAAACATGAGTCTCTGTAAATCCAATAATTCTTCCTACAATTCCAACAGAGGTATGGGGTGCCAAACCAATTATTAGATGCCCGATTAATTCTTCAGAACTTTTTACATTATAAAAAGGCAATTTTCCATAGAACTTTTTCAATAGAACATCAATGTATTTGCAAGTGGCAATGAGATAGCGTCCACTTTCATATGGAATAATAACATCTTGCATTCGGATTTCAATTATTTGTTCAGAGTTTGTAATTAGGTTTCCATCAATATCTTGTGTATATCCTAATTCTTTGAGTTTTTCAATGGAGGTTCCAATCCATGAAGGTTTGAATTGAGTTATTGGAGAATTAGTGGCATCAAATCGGATAGTTCCATCTTTGAAGGTGGTAAGGCCAAAATTTTGTCTGACTAATCCCTTTTCTAGAGGTTCTGCAATTCTATCTTGGCTTATTAGCTCTTTTACTCCCTTGAAAGGTTCTTGTGCTCTGAGTCCCATCTTTTCTTGAGCAGATAGTAATTTTTCCTTTAGTGGAAAAGATTTGTAAGAATGAGAATGTGCCTTTCGTTTACATTTCTCACAAAAAGGAGAATCAAGGATATCTCTACACTTTGAGCACTGATAGGTTACTGAGGTTTTTCTTCCACATTTGGAGCATTTTATGCCTATTGATGGCTCGTTGCAGGTGGTACATTGTCTATTGAAGATATTTGTGAAAAAATTGGCATGTCTGGAGGCTTTCAAAAGGTCTCTTGTAGGTCCTCCTTTGTCGCTAATTGGAAATAAAATATGGGTTGGAGGTTTCATTTGTCTAGCAGCTGCTTTTTCTGGTCTCCCAATTCTGACTCCAATAAAAGTAGAAGACTTGTTTCTTATCGGAATTTCCGAAGATTTTGAAATGATTTTTGGTACTGATGAATCATCAATTATTAGTGTTTTTCTAAAGAGTAAATTATAGAAAATTTTTGCTTCATTTTTTGCAAGAATTATTGAGTTTCTTTGGTGATGAGGAACTCCTAGTTTTTCAAGAATTTTTTTACTATTTAGGTCATATTCTATTGTATTTTTATTTACTTTTTTTGGTTGTAAAATTTCTGATAATTCTGAAGGGGAAATTTGGTCCCAAAAATATAAAAATTCTGGATATAATGGTATTTGAAAATCTAAGGAAATCTTTAGAGCCTCATCCAAATTGGGTTTACGGTCAAGAAATTGGCTCAGATACTCATCATTTGGCTCACATTTTGCGAGTTTTTCTCTTAATTCTTCAATCCAATATTCTTCAACATAACCTGTTGGTACAAGTTGAGCGTTATTTTCTAAGAAATCTCCAAAAGAAATTAAAATATCTCCTAAATGTAAAATTTTTTCAATTTCGTTTTTAATTTCAATCCCTTGTTTTACATTCTTTATTTTTACAACATCTCCATTTTTTAAACGGACAGTTGGAGTTTCAATTGAATCAACAAAAGCTACTGTAGCACCTTTTCCTGGGATATCAATTTTAATTTGAGTGCCTACTGCTATTGTATGGTCTAAAATTTCTGCTACGACAGGATGAATTCCCACTGCTGCAAATCCTGTATTACAAGCTCGGCCATATCGAAGTCTAAATCCACCTAATTTGTTGGGCATGGATAAAACAGAACGTCCTGTGATGACCTCACGCATTCTTTTTGTTGCTGCATCCTCTTGATTGTCTCCTGTTTGAATTGCCCCTTTCAAATCTCCAAGCCACTCCCAACCATCTAGATTGTATAGATCAATTCTCTTGAGTAATTTTTTAGATCTTCCAATTAATCCATCATTTAAGACCCTTAATGCGCCACCCCTAACTCTATCAGTTTTGATTCTAGTCATACCTTTATGATTAACCACCTCATAAGGATCTGTATCCACACCGTCAAGTTCAACTGGAAGATTGGAAATTACTCGAATAATATCCTCATCTAAGATATGAAATTGGAAATTTCCAGCTTCTCTTTCATAGATTCGTAATTCTTCAACAAATCTTCCAGTTTCATCATCGAAAGAATCAGCTTGGAATTTTGAAAGTCCAGCTGTTTTTCTTACATGGTCAGCTATCAGCATTGTCACTGCAGATTCGGTTCCACCGGCAGATCTCATTGGTCCTGCTATCGAAACTGAAAGGTAATCAGTTCCATCCTTGTTTTTCTTTATCTTAACTTCACTAATCCCTTGAAGCGGAGCAATTGTGACACCTTCAGTCACTATGGCCAAACCTACCCTGACTGCTAAATCCAGTTTTTCCTCCAAACTAGCCTCAGAAAGTGAATATTTACCTAAAGCAATCTCCTTTGAGAGGATTAAAGCTGCGAGTTCTTTTCCATTAATTTTTAATAATTCACGTAGTGGATCGGCAATATCAATTTCGTGCATTTTTGCAACCCTGTCTGCTAAATCAAATGCGATTTTCGGCTCAATTATTCCAGAAGAATCCACTAAACTTGATTTAGCTTCTGCTGCCTTTTCAAAAATGGTATAGGTTTCAGTTGAAAGATCGGTATAGTAATTTCTATAATAATTAGGCATTTTTATACCACGTAAACGGGAAATTGAACTATCTTCAGACATTATGATCTGTTATCGTTTGGTTCTTTGAATTGTTTTTGCAATTTCAGTTAATTTCTTGATACTTCCTCCTTTCTCAAGAAAAGTACCGATTACAAGAGCGTCAGCTCCGGCTTTTACTAATTCTTTTGCTGTCTTGACTTCTTTAATTCCTCCACCAACTATTAAAAATCCATTAAAAACTCTTCTTACTTTCTTAATCATCTCTGGGGTAACAGTTGATTTTGCACCTGAGCCCGCCTCTAGATAGACAAATCTCATACCAAGAAATTGTGCTGCAAGTGCATAAGCAGCCGCAATTTTTGGTTTTTCAAAGGGGATTCCTCTTGCAGCCCCGACAAACCAGGCAGATGTTCCATCTCCAATTACTAAATATGCTGTTGGAAGAGGTTCAAGACCAAATTTTAGAACACTTGGAGCACCAAGTGCTTGAGCCTGAGTAATAAAATATGGATTTTCAGAATTCATTAACGAACTAAAAAGAATGGCATCAGCTTCAGGAACTACCCCTGTTACGTTGCCTGGAAAGAGAATAATTGGTATTTTAATTCCTTGTTTAATACCTTTAACTACTTGGGCCATCTCGATTTGATCTGTTGCAGATGATCCACCTACCAGAATGGCAGAGGCTCCAATTTTTTCTACATCTTGAGCCAATTTTTTTGAAGATTCTAGGTTTGATACCTCAGAGTCTATTAATATAAATAATAATGCATTTTTCTTTTTTAATTCAGATTTTAGGAATGATTCAACTTTATTTCCAGTCATAAAATGAGTTTGTAGATAGGTCTTTAAAGTTTAATTGGAATAGTGGTATACAGATTTGTATAGCTATGTCAGAGTTCGATCAATCAAATTTTAACAATATTATTAGAAAAATTATCAAAAAATCCTTGTTTACAGAGCGACAAATTGAAATTATTTTAAATCAGAGAGATCTTCTTGAATCAAAATTTACTATAACAAAAGGTGCGTATTACAGGCAAGTAAGTCAATCCAGAGAAAAATTAATCTCATTATTTTACTCAATCATAATTTTACGTGGTCTAGGCATACTTTTGCCTGATGATATTGATGTGATATCAAAGCTTTCAGAGCAAATTAGTGTGATAAATGATAGTGATATCTTTCCAGAGAGAGAAGATGATGTGATAAATGTGATTGATAAAGTAATTCGTCAGGCATGTAATATGTGATATGATGTTATTTCAGTTAGTATTTTGTTTGTAGCAATTGTGATAGTCTATGTGAGTATGTTAATCTAAAGTGTGAAATAATGTTGGTCAATCACGATAAATCACAAAGTAGGAATTGATTTTGTGATGTTAATAGAAATTCCTGACCCTGATGTAATATTGAGTGTGATAATTGCGTTTTTGGTTGGGTTGGGAGGTCTTTTTACCTATTACAAATTACGTCCAATGATTAAAACAAATCAAAATACAGATACATCACAATCTGAACGCCTAGAATATTATGAAAGACAATTAATTGATATGAAAATACGCCTAGATTCAATAGAACTTCAAGGTTTGGAGGAAAAAACAAATGATCCTAACCTGGAACTAAAACACTTCATAGAAAAACTTGCAAAAAATGAAGTCAATAGAAAACCTATTGAACCTATAGTAAAATCTGAAATTGTGCCTAAGGAGGAACAAAATATACCTCGTATGCCTAATTTACATCACAATAATGCAACAAATTATGTGTTGCATCTAATCACAGACAAAGCTATGACATCACGTGACATACAAATCACATTAAAAAGGAGTAGAGAGCATACATCAAGATTGATGAAAAAATTATTTGAAGATGGATTTGTAAAAAGAAATACAAATTCAAAACCATACACTTATTCTATTTCAGAAAAAGGAAAAGAGAAGATTGGTGTAATGGAATCTATTCCAACTATAACTTAGTCATATTTTTAAATTATTTTGTTTTTTAATTTTTTAATTTTACAAAAAACAGGTTTAATCCATGATTTTAATTATAATTAATAAATTTATTAATTTATATATATTATTAAATTATAACAATATAATGTCAGTCCAGGAAAATGAGGTATTGGTAAAAATTACTTCTGCAGGGACGATTTCTATTCCAAAACAATTTAGAAAATATATGGATATTCAGAAAGGTGAATATGTTAAGTTGATTTTGGGAAAAGATAGGTTAATTGTACGAAAAATAACAATTTCCTAGTTTTATTTTTGTTTCTGGCTAAGTTTTATCGTTTGATATGTCCATTCTCGCCCAGTTCGAATTCTGTCAATCTTACCTTTTGTAGAAAATCTGGATAAATAAGTGGAAATTATACTTAATTTTACTGGCTCGTTATATTCATCCTCATATTTTTCAAGAATATTTGTGGAGGTGAATTTTTCCATAGGGAAGAACTTGTCTACTATATGCCAAATTTTTGCTCCAATTGAATCAATATTTGTAACTTCTTGCTCTTCTTCAATATTCATCAAATCCATCATTTCAAATATTTTTAGGATTTTATCTCTAGTAACGTTTCCTTCTAGTTTAATATCGTATTTGGCTCCATCAGAGTCTTCCATATCAATACGAATTCTTTTTTTGGCCATCTTTGAGACCTTTGAGGATCAAATGTTAACAGTTCAATAGATCCGAGAATCTTTGTTAACAAACCACTTTGTTAACATTGACTGCCTAAGTCACGCCTAGGTTGTTTTTTGTTATTAACAAATTTACCCATAATATACAATTTTAGGGCCTTATTTCATACCTGGAATGGAAATAAAGGGGTAGTTTTTGGATATTAACAATGTTAAGGTCAATCTTAACGCCTGGAATGGAAATAAAGGGGTAAAATGGGTTTTTTAAGAAGTTTCTTAACAGGAAATTAACAATTTGTTAATAATAGATTAGAATTAACCCACACACCAATATTTCCACTCTATCTTTTCTTTAATTTTTTTAAGAGAAAAAATTTAACTAAAAATAATTAATTACAAACTAAACTAGAGTTAGTATTCTATTCTATACTCTCTTAATTTAGATATGGTTATGTTATTGGCTAGGGGAAATAAAGGTGTGTGAGTATGTCAGACCCAATTGATAGATTATTAGATGCTGCAGAGTCTGGAAAATCAATAATAAAAGATAGAGATATTCTTCATTTTACATTTATTCCTGAAATCATTCAACATAGAAATTCCGAACAAGAACAAGTCACTCAATCACTACTTCCCATTCTTAAAAAATCACGACCTTCTAATCTTTTAGTGTATGGAAAACCAGGAACCGGGAAAACTTTAGTTGTTAAAAAAGTAATTTCTAAAATTCAAGATAGAGTAGAAAAATCCAATTTTCCTATAAAATTGATCTATTCCAACTCAAAAGAGGAAACAACCCTCTATGGTTTACTAGTAAGTTTGGGAAGGCAATTAGGATTAACTGATAAGGAATTACCCACAACTGGCCTTGCAATAAGTGAGGTGTTTAAACGGATTTTAAACAGTATTGATGAAGGAAAAATCAACGCTATTTTTATAATTGATGAAATAGATTATCTTGCTCAATTAATCTCAAAAACAGGCAAGGATATCTTATATCAACTAACCAGAGCAAATGAAAGACTTACTCAAGGTTCATTAACATTGGTAGGAATATCAAATGATTTAACATTCAAGGAAAAACTTGATCCTAGAGTAATTAGCAGTTTAGGAGAAGAAGAGATTGTATTTACAAATTATAATGTTGAGCAAATCAAGAAAATCCTAGAAGAAAGAATTAACCAAGCCTTTATTCCTAATTCAGTTCAGGAACCTGCCCTTAATCTATGTGCAGCCTTGGCTGGAGGAGAACATGGAGATGCAAGACGAGCCATAGATTTGATTCGTGTGGCAGGAGAAATTGCAGAAAGGCAACAATCCGAAAAGGTTACAAAAGAACATGTACGAGAAGCGTCACAAAAAATTGAAGAAAATAAAGAAGAAACATCACTAAAGTCTTATCCCCTTCATGAAAAATTGTTAATTCTTGCAATAATGAAAGCAGGAGGATCCTCAACTGGAGAAATTTATTCCTCTTACAAAGGATTATGTAAAGTAGTGGGCCGAGACGAACTTACTCAAAGACGAATAACTCAAATGTTAAGCGAAATTGAATTATCAGGAATAATCAATGGCAGATTGGTTCATCAAGGAATTCATGGACGCACTAAAAAGTACAAACTTACAATATCATCTGAATTAATAAAAAAAACCTTTAAGGATGATTTAACTCTACAGGATATTATCTAACTTTGAATTGTAATTTTGATGTAGCACTTGAAATGTTCTCAAATTTACCATTAACGCAATTCCAGGATTTGGAGTCATTCCTACACTAGCCTGAAATGGAGTTTGGATTTGCCATGATCCAGAATTTATCAAAAGAATGCCTTTGTACATATCTAGTTGGGCTCTATGAACATGACCAACATGAAAAATATCAGGAATATTCTCAATTACCATCAAATCCTCTTTTTCAGGGGCAATAGGCGTTTGACTTCCATAGATTGGACTTAGGTGCCTCGCTTTGAGAAGATGTTTCATTACATTGGTTGGGCTATCATAACTCAAACCAGGTGTGGTTTTTACAATATCATCTATACTTTGGCCATGAAACATTAGCACTTTTACTCCGTTTAATGAAATAACTGCAGGATTACCCACCATGATTACATTTTCTCTTTCCCATAATCCAGAATTGTATTTTTTTGGTATTGCAGGTTGTGGTAATGCTCTCCTTCCAGGATCATGATTTCCTGGCATGATAAATATTTTGATATATTCTGGAATCTTACTAATCAAATCCTCCATCTTTTTTAATTGTTCTTCAATAGTTTGGCAAACCAATTCTTTATTCTGATTTGGGTATATACCAACTCCATCTACTGCATCTCCACCAATCAATACAAATCGAATCTTACGTGCTACGGGATCTGGACTAGATAACCATAAAACAAATTCAGTAAATTCCTCTTCCATGAAATATTTACTTCCAATATGCAAATCTGAGAGAAAAACTGCAAAAATCTCAGAATCAGACCTATTAATGACCTGATCAGGAATATCAGGCGAAATCAAATCTTTTATTATTAATCCAGAGTTCTTCCCAAATCCTACTCTCGCCATTATAAATTGGTCATTTAACAACAAATCTGCTGTTTTTTGCAATTCATTATCAAAGATAATCCCTTCCAATGAGCCTGTTGGGTCCTCTAAAAGTAATTTTGTGATATTCCTTTCACTAACTCTTGCAGTTACTAAACCACACACAAACATATCATCCTCAGATTTTGTAATTTTTACTGAAGCAATTGACTTCAATAGTTTGGATTCAGGTCTATCAGAAATGATTTTTTTTAATTTGTTAAATCGACTTGCAAATAAGGAATAATAACCACTAATACCTTCCGCACTAGTAATTTTTGAAGATGGATCAAAAAGGACCTTGAAATTAGACTGGAGAGTCATATCTCCCTTAATCCCGAAATAATTTTCTAAATCATCCTGATTGATCTGAAATAATTTCTGTTTAGTTTTCTCACGAACAATTTCTTTTATTATTTTTTCTAGTTTTTTAATATCAACATTATCTAAAAACTCAAAGGCATTAGGATGAATTTGGAATCCTTTATTCAAAGCATAACTCAAAGCTAATGTTAGTTCTTTTTTCAACATCAAAGAATGATTTCTGGTTTAATTAAATCTGCGCTTATGCCGAACCCTCAAATATTGTAATTATGAAAGACTTCCATGTCAAAAATTAGAATAATTTCATTTTTTGTATTTATGGGATTGTTTTCAACCTCATTTCAACTAGGATCCATGTCCAAAGTTAGTGAAGATGAAGCAAATATTTTCATGAAAGAATTTGAAGAATTAATACAAGACATTGACGCAGTTGGAATCTTTACTCATAACACAACAATTTCCTTACCAATGTTTATTCCTGGATTTGGTGTTGCATGGGGATTATTTTCTGCCTGGTCTACAGGTTTTGCTTTTGCAGCTATAGTCTCACTAACTCCAGAATTAGAAGAGATTCCACCACTTGCAATTCTTTATCTTTCTCCATTTGGATTTTTGGAGCTTTGTGCCTATTCTCTGGCTACTTCAAGAAGTTTTATTCTAATAATGGCAATATCAAAAAAAAATAATCTCATTCCTTTTTTAAAACCAACTTTAATTGAAATTGGTATTGTAGTTGGCTTACTTTTGGCTGGTGGATTTTTAGAAGATTATATGATAAAACTTGCCCAAGAAGAGGGATTACTAACACCTAATCTTTAATTTTTAAAAAACAAGCATTTGTGTACCCAGTCTAAAAAAATTTAGTAGTAAATTATAAACCAAATTATCGGAAGGATATAATGTGAATATTACCCTTGTAGGATTCTTAACTGTATTAGTAATATCCTCAGGATATTTCATTGATGAGGTTTTTGCAGAAGTTAGTCAAAATTCAGCATATCTTCTTGAAGGATCTGGTTTTGCAGTAACTGAAGAAATCATTCGAAATTCTGAATTAGATATTGGTATATCGTCTTATCAACAATCTGGGAGTAGCATTGATTTTCTAATAGAAGATGGATTTATCACATTAGATAATGAAGATTTTGTTATTTCTGAAATTGAGGGAAAATTCCTTCGTGAAGGACGTTATATCAGAATCAATGGAAATATTGAGAGTATAGGTGGATTTGATACGACCATTAGCTTCTTTGGACGATTGATTGAGGAAAGCAAAGATGCATCGATTTATGGATTTACAGGAAGAATTACTACTTTAGATGATTCATACAAAATAATCTATACTTCCAAACTTTCCCAATTAACAAAAGTGATTGAAACTGCTGAAACCAACCCCGAAGAAGAAATTCTTACTTTACGTATCCTTCCAGGTTCTTCAACTCAAGGAGTAGCAAGCAGTTACATTGACAGTGGTGAAACCAGAGAATCCAGGCTAGGAGATGCAAATCCTTTAAGATTGGGATATTTCTCACAGGACAGAATAACAATTGAGCCTGGAACAACAATTACTCTTGTTAATAATGATGATGTTTCTCACAGCATTCTTAGCGGAAAAGAAAATTATGGTGATCGTCACAATCCATTTACTCCAGATGGTAGAATTTCTACCGTAGAAATAATGCCTGGAGAATCAATTGATATAACATTTGATGAAATGGGATTTTACAGATTATATGATCCTGCATATCCGTGGATGAAAATAGTTGCTTATTCATTTTCAGATGTGGATAATCTTATTCTTGGCACAACCAAAAATCAACAAGGAAATTAGTGTTCCCATTGCCATCTATAATTCATGTAAGAATCCAACTCAGTTTGATTGAAAACCATTACAGATAAATCAGAAAATTCCTTGTCTTCCAAATCTTTTACACTACCCACAAAACTAGTTTCATCTTCAGTGGTTAACGCCTCATAAACATGTACTTTCATGTCTTCTGTTTGAAAATTATTCCTCTTAAGATAAATTGCAATTTCTGAAGGCATAAAGTGTTTTTCTGGTTGTTTGGGCCATGGTCGTGGAACCAAAATAACACTATATCCATCAATCAAGGCCTTTTGCAATTCTAGTTTCTTCTCTTCTATTGATGTAGTAACATGTAAGGTAATTACTTTGGATTTATCTAAAGGAATTTGAGCTTTTGATGCTGCAATTTGAATGGAACTTAATCCGGGAATTATTTCTACCTTCCCAAAAACCTCAATTAATCTATCTACAACCTCTGACTCTGAAAAATTTACATCACCAGTAAAAGGAATAACTAAAGAGCGGTTACCTAAAACTGGTAAAATTTTTTGATAAGAATCCTCTTGATTATTCATAGTAATCTCATGAACTTCTTTTCCAGGTAGTAAATCTCGAATTGTTTTCAAGGTATACCTGTATCCAATTACGATATCAGAATCTTGAATTATTTCTTTTACAATTCCTGTGACATATTTTGGTGAACCTGGTCCGACACCAACTGCATAGATTTTTCCCAATTTACCTCGTAATTTTCTGTCTATCTTTAATATATCGCACAAAAGGAGCCCAATCTACTTTCATGTATTTGGTGGGCTCTTTTGCTGGATACTTTACCCAATCTTGAGCAATAGAGTATTGATGTTTTTCAAGTTTTCCATCTTTTTCATACTCAACTAATAGGATACTTCCCCAATCTTTTTCTTCATGAGAAATACTCAAAATATCATCAAATCTTAATTCCACATTTTTTTCATTTTCCATATCTTCCTTTAAATTATTTTCATCATATCCATCATGAATGATGATTGTATCTTTTGATTTTAAAAAATGAACCGTCTGCCTTTGTCTAATCGCTTCCCACCATTTTTTCTTAGCTTCAGTTTTATGAACAAACATTAGATGTTTGTCTGTTAAAATTAGCATACCCTCTTTTCCTCCAATAGAAAAGAATTTTTTTGCTTCTCTCCATATAGAAACTAAATGTGCCTGAATTTTTTCATCAGGTTCCATATTCGTTCATAAAATTAACTTGTTAAAAACTAATACAATTAGCTTTTAAGGAAGATAACTTGACGAATTTTGTTGCAGAAAATCCTCATCCTATTTACTCTAGCTTTTGTTTTAGTTATATCAATAAACGAATCATATGCTCAGTCTGATGACAAGTTAGTAATTTTAGAAACAAGCCAAGGAAAAATTGTAATCGAGTTTTTCCCTAAAGATGCTCCAAAACACGTAAAAAATTTTATGAATTTGACAGAAACCGGATTTTATGATGGAGTCCTTTTTCATAGGGTAATTCCAGGCTTTATGATTCAAGGTGGAGATCCAAATACCAAAGATTCTGATAATAGTACTTGGGGAACTGGAGGTCCAAATCATTTTGTAGAAGCTGAGTTCAATTCAATAAAACATAATCGTGGAATAGTCTCAATGGCAAGGTCAGCGAACCCAGATAGTGCAGGTTCACAATTTTTCATAGTTCACGAAGATTCCAATTTCTTAGATCAACAATATACTGTATTTGGACGAATTGTAACGGACAAAAGTTTTGAAACTCTAGATAAAATTGCCTTATTAGAAATTGGTCCAAGAGACATTCCTGTAAATATCGATGAAGTAAAGATTATCAAGGCAATAACTGTCAACCGCTCCGAAGTTTCAGATTTACTTGATTTAGGTGAACCAAAAAGAGTTGTGATAAATACTGAAATTCCAAATCAACCAGTTGAATCTGGACCGCAAATATTTGAAAATGAAGAACTTGATGTTGGGTTTAGTGCACCTGAGGGATGGGCTTTGCAACAACCACCAAAAACTGATGAAAATACTCCAAATGTTGTCGCAGTAGGACCAAAAATAGGAGAAATTAATCCCGTAATCTCATTGAGAATTATTGATAAGGAAGGAAAAACTTTTGATGATTTCATAAAAGAAAAAAATCAATTACTTCAAGAAGTGGTAGCAACTGGTAATTTAGAATTGAGTTCTCAAGAAAAAATTTCTATTAAAGGGAAAGAAGCTTATGTGACTAATGCTGTAGGAATTTTTCAAAGTAATGGCCAATCATTTGATGTAAAATTCAAAGAAACGACCATTTTAGGTTCTGATAAATTTTACACTTTTGCATATAGCAATGGGCAAGATGATTTTGATAACCAATTATCAAAATATGATGATTCAATCAATTCTTTCAGAATATTATCCGAACCTACAGAAACAACTGAAGAAATTCCAAAAAAATCCACGGAAGATACACCAACAGATACAGGTGGAGGTTGTCTGATTGCCACAGCTGCATTTGGTTCTGAATTTGCACCTCAAGTACAACAATTAAGAGAATTAAGAGATAACACTATCCTTCCTACAAAATCAGGATTTGCGTTTATGGAAGGATTTAACCAATTATACTATGTATTTTCACCTTCAATAGCCGATTTGGAACGGAAAAATCCAATTTTTAAAGAAATAGTGAAACTTACGATAACACCCATATTAACATCATTATCGATACTAAATTATGTAAACATTGAATCTGAGGAAGAAATGTTAGGTTATGGCATTGGTATTATTATTATGAATGTTGGAATGTATTTGGTTGCCCCGGCCATGTTAATTAACAGAATTAGAAAATAAATATTCTGATTTCAAAAGGTCATAAATTTATGCTAGTTGTTCATAATTATATTATGAGTATAGATCGTGTCACAAAAGATGAACTTATCTCATTTATAGAAAATAATGCAAAAATTAGAATTGATAGCTTAATTGAAAGTGCTATAGAAACAGCTGAAGAAGTACATTCAGATATTAAAAGAGAAGATGGCACCTCGCCTTTTCTAGAAACCCATGTTTGGCCAGTAACCCTAGCCGTTATCAAACATTATCTTGCAACTACGCATTACCTTACCTCACTTCAGATAACTTCAACTATTTTGCATGATGTAATGGAAGATAATGATAGAATTCTGAATCTTTATACCTCTCGTGCTTATGGTTTTGATGCATATTTTAGACATAGATTTGGAGAATATGTCTATGCTACTGCAAATACTCTAAAAACGAAACCATTGGAAAATTATTCTGGTTCAAATAAAGAAGAACAGGAAATAGCAAGATTTACAGATTATTGTTCTGTTCTAACAAATTCAAAATATGATGTAAAAGTTATCAAGCTTGCAGACCGATTAAACAATATGAAATTTATCGCACAAATTTCAAACCACAAAAAAATTAAAAGATATCTTAGAGAAGCTGAAGATTTTTACATTGCATTTTCCATTTTTCCTCCTCAAACAATTGATTTTTACAAAGAAATTAGAAAAGCCTATGATGACCTAAAAAGTGTAAAAATCACTGCCTAGAATTAGCCGTACTGATAGTGAATTCCTTTTTCACCACGAGGATGCTTCCACTCAGTTTCTTGCGAGCATGTTCCGCAATCAACACACCCTTCGTGTTGAATTACAACCTTGCCACCCTCTTCACTATAACATTTAGCAGGACATAGGGTTACAATTTTTTTCATAAATTCACTTTCAGAATTTAATACCTTGATATGAGAATGGTGATCATCGTTGTAATTTAATTTGGCAATTCTATCAGCAATTGAAGGAATCGTTGGAGAATATGTAGATGAAACAGTTGCTCCTAGTCTTTCAGCTAATTGAATTGGAACTTTGACATAGGTATTCTCCGACTCAATCATTGGCAAGAGCTTGTCATAACCAAGAATATTGGCAAATTTAACAGCAATTCCTCTAAAAGTTCCACTTGACATCATTTTTAAAATTGGACCATAGCGAGAGCCGATAATGTCTTTTGGTACGTCTTTTGCGGCATCTAGAAATATCTTCAGATAATCCTTATCAATTTGTTTCATATCAAGCGTATATGGACTCTCTTCTATTAATTGCGAATAGTATTCTCCCATAAAACTTTCAGAAAAATCATTTTTATCCAATGATCTAGCTACTGCATTTGCTGCTCTTACTCCATCATCAATTCCAACATTTAATCCCTCAATCCTTGGACCAACAAAAACTCCTCTTCCTGCAGCGTCTCCAACAAATAATATATTTTTGAAAAATGGTTTTTCCATTTTACATCTTTTACCATCAGGAACTAGTTTTGCACCATATTCAGTTTCAACATAATCAGTTCCAAAAGTCACATCAAATTTTTCTGCCATTTGTTTTTCAATAATTGATAATCTCTCTTGAATGCTCTCATTTGTTTTGTATTTGCCAGAATTGATTAGACTTTGTCTTCCACTAGGAGAAAGAGAGGACTCTCGAAATTCTTTCCATGTTTTAATTAATTTTGCAACTCCAAAACGAATACGGAGCTGCTCTTCTTGCGGTAAACTTTTATCAATTTCTTTTTTGATTGGAATAACATCTCTGACAAATTCACTTACAAGAGGATTTTTTATCAAGACATCAATTAATGCGTAAGGTTCAATGGGATTTCTTATTAAGGAATCATAATGATATACTGCTCCCAGAGACAGGGTGTCACGGTTTGTGTAAAGAAACCCACCACCAATATGATTTAAAGTTATATCTCCTGCAAACAGATGAGCAGCTCCTTCATCTGAACTTACTCCAAATCTTTCTTCAATAATTTCTTCAGGTAATTTCACGATTACCTTTACTCCCTGATACAATTGAGTAGGATTAAACTTTGATCTGGCTTCCACCATTTCAGCTACTTCAGAATTTACTCCATCAGCTGCAATAATTGCTTTAACCTCAAATTCATCAAGTTCATCAGTTTGTATGATTGCTTTTCCCTCATTCCATGTAATTGATTTTACATGTACACCTGGAATTATTCCACCACCAATTTTTTCAGCACTTTCAACGGCTTGATGAGCAAACCATGAATTTAGCTTGGTCATAAGAACAGAGCAACCAAAATTAGCCTGGTAATCATGAGCTTCGGTAAGGTCCATAGAATATTCTTTGTCTTTTGAGGTTGAATGTAGGATGTATTTTGTTATCTTTCTTTCAAAAGGAGCATCTTCAAGAAAATTTTCATATAGTTCATCAACATTTGTTACTTGACCTTTTTTTGGTTTTTTAGAATATAGAATTCCACCTGAAATATTTTTAGATCCAACTTTGGTTCCTGCCTCTAAAAGTATGGCCTGTTTTCCAAGTTTGGATAATTGCCTTAACGCTGCAAGCCCAGCAGAGCCACCTCCAATTATTGCAACATCATATTTTTCCAAAATCAATCAAGCCTCAACAATTTGTATCTGTTTTTTAATTTCTTCAATTAACAATGGAATCACATCTTCCATTCTTCCTTTTATGAAAATATCACATTCATCTTTAATGGGTGCATCTTCGTCAGGATTGATCGCTACCACAAAACCAGAATCTTTCATTCCCCAAACATGCTGCATTGCTCCACTTACGCCTGCTGCAATATAGAGCATGGCGCTTGTTTTGTGTCCACTAGTTCCGATAACCCTATCTGGAACCATATACTTTGAGTCTAATGACTGACTGATTGAGAATGGTTTTTTTGAAATGGGTAAAGTAATACCAACTTCAGCATTCAATTCCTTTGCAAGTTGTTCAACCAATTTTATGTTCTTTTCAGGTTCATCTTTAATTCCTCTCCCAAAACTAACAATAGTTCTTGGAGTTTCAAAATCAACCTCACTCTGAATTACCTTACGGCTGATTACCTTTACTTTTAGGTCCTGCTCATCTATTTCCGGAACAAATTCAATCACTTGACCTTCCCTTTTTGAATCTGCTTCTAAAGGTTCAAAAACTCCAGGAATAATACTACAGGCCTGAGGATGATAATCTCGTTTAAAGGCAGGATTTCTATTATCTAGACAAAGAATCGTAGTCCATAAGAATCCTGAAAAGTCAGGTCTGTACATCTCTAAAGTTTTTTCATAAGTTTCTTTAGCACCACCTGTTTTTTGTTGGTGTGACATTTCAATATCCTCAATTACAAGTTGATTAATATCAGAAGCCAATCCTGAATCCAATTCTGCCAAAACTGTAGATGACAAATGCCTTCCAATACTGTCAGCTGCAAAAAACATGTACCTTGGACGTGTAAAGTCCTCTGCATAATCAGATTCTACTTGTCCACCAATTTTTTTATCATTTGCAATCTGACTTATTACTTTGGTGTAAATTGTATTTCGAATTTCTTCTAGTTGTGGATTATCACAATAAATTACTGCATCTGCTCCTATTTCGATTAACTCTTTAGATAATTCCTTAATGTTATTTCCTAAAACTATACCAACAACTTTTTCTTTTGAGGAGTATTTTTGATTAAATTTATCCATTAATCTTCGTGCCTCACCTATCATTTCCTTGCTAACAGGGATGATCTCACCTTGTTCAATTTCAATTACAACATACAAATGACGATATTTTTCAACCATTATTTTATCACCATGGCCTCTAAAGCCTCTTTCATTTTTCCAACAACTTTTTGAAGTTGTTTAGGATCTGAACCATCAACTACTTCCGCACTTCTAGTAGCAGTTGATTTGGGAACTCTCTCAACTTTGTAAACTATTGTTGGGGATCCAGGAAGACCAACCAAAGTTTTATCTACACCAAGTTCATCAGCATTAAAAATTTTATAATAATTATTGAAATTTTTTACTCTTTCCTTTGCTTCTTTTTGGTATTTTTGGAAAGATAATCTTTGAGAGATAGTATTGTAACTTGATTTGAAAGTTGGATCAATGGAAATGAAGACTGGTAAAGGTGCTTCAACCTCTTCAATAATATCAGGAGAACCTTGTAAACTAACCAAGCGTTTTGCTCTGATGGTTCTGGTTTCTAAATCTACACTATAACTTGTTACATTTCCAAGAAAGGTAAAACCAAGCTTCCAAGCCGTTTGTGGTCCAGTTTGTCCAGTTTCCCCATCCGAAGCTCGATGTCCTGCAAAGACAATATCCATCTCTCCTTGCATTTTTCCAATTCCTACCCTTAATACCTCAGCCGTACCCAAAGTATCAGCACCTGCAAAAAGCTTATCACTATACAACTGGAGTTCTTCAGCATCAGAAATTTCTTGAGCTTGTTTAAGCGCAAGGTCGGCAATAGGAGGACCCATCGTTCCTATCGAAATCTTTGCACCATACATGACTTTTGCGTAAAAGGCTGCTTGGGCTGCAACTGCACTGTGAGGTCCTAAAGTATTTTTTGTCTCAGCACGATTTAATGTCCCGTCAGGATTATAGCTAACATTTCCTTCTGAGAAGTCAGGCTCCAGTTTTATGATTACGCCTACATTTAGAGACATATTTCAGGTGCAAAATTGTTTTAATAAATTGGTTTCCTCTAATTCCAGTAAAAAAAGCTAAATTTGGGGAATTTACCAGACATCGTCAAAAAGAGAATGCTCCCTCTTTGGGCGTGAATTTAGACGGTAATTAGGGAGATCCCAAGATAACTAAAAAGTCAGTTGGAAATGATCTCCGAGAAGGAAAAAGATCTCTTCCTATCCTATTGGCAATAAAATCAGCTAAAGGTAAAGACAAAAAGATGATTTTGAAAGCCTTTGGGAATCAAAATGCGTAGAAAAATGAGGTTAAGAAAGCAGTTGATGTAATCCGTGCACTAGGAATCGAGGAAAATGTAAGAAATCAGGCTCTAAAATATGCCGAGCGTGCAGAAAAATCTCTATTAAAATATTCAGGTTCATCTAAAAAAGAACTAGTAGACTTGCTTGATTTCGTGGTAAAACGAAATCTCTGATAGACAAGTATCATAGATTTTTCGTATTATCTATAACAGAGTTTATTTTTTAAATTTAAAATTTTTTTGGGAAGAATTTTAATTTAGTTTTGATCTAGTGATTATATGGTAATTGTGGCTGTTTTCTAATTTGAAAAAATCAAATACTATTAAATAAAATCACAAGATAGACCATATGGCGAGGATGTAACGGTTCTATAGTTAGTCTTCATTCTTAGGATTTTGTTATTAAAAATCCTCGTCAAAAATTTTTGGAGGTCTCAATTTAGTTTATTTTCAAACTTTGAATTACCAGAGAAGTTTTTATGTATCCCAACTAATGTTTCTTTTAATGAAGACTATAGCAATAGGTTCATTCTTCGTATTATTTGCCATAGTAGCTGGTATGTTTGCAAGTCCCACATTTGCAGATCAAGCTACTGCAAGCGTCAGTACTCCACAAGGAACCTCAGTTCCAGGATGTGAGACCACCAACGAATGTTACATTCCATATGAGGTAACAGTTGATGTTGGTGGAGAAGTTACATGGTCAAATGATGACTCTGCAGCTCACACTGTAACTGCTGGAAGTGCAGCAGATGGACCATCTGGTGTATTTGATAGCAGCTTGTTTATGGCAGGTACAACCTTTTCACACAAATTTGAAGCAATAGGCGAATTTCCATACTTTTGTATGGTTCACCCATGGATGGAAGGAATTGTGACTGTTCAAGAAGCAGGTGCAGAGGAAGATGATAAAAATGAAGAAATAGAACTGATGGTAGTAATTACCGATTCAGCCGTAGAAGGAGGAACTCAGGTTGATCTTGAATTCAGTGAATTACAAGTCAACTATGGAATAACCGCAACACAAAATGGAGAAGAAATCTATAGAGAATCTGGACATGCCAAGGATATGACTGCAAGTCACATAATTGATGCAGTTGGATCTGAAGAAAATCCAATTGATATCGAAGTGTTTTCTTTAGGAATTGGACCACCAGGTGCTAATCAAGCTTGGACTGGAGATATAGAGTCAGTGGCAACTGCCAAAGTTGTTCCTGAATTTGGAACAGTGGCAATGATGATACTAGCTGTTGCAATCATAAGCATTGTTGCAGTAACTGCAAAATCTAGAGTCATTCCAAGGTTTTAGGAATCCTCTCTTATTTTTTATTTCAGAATCTGGTTGTTTTAATTCGACCCAAAAAATAATTTCAAAATTAACATCCGTGATTTCGTGCCCATCTACTATTTTCAAATTCACTAGATGAGCAAAACTTGGAATACAAATCTGCCAAACCCGCATCTAAGATTGCATCATTAAGATTAATCCCATTACAATAAACTACCCCAAGCATTCTATCATAGGTTCCCTCTTTTTGCATATCATCTTAATCGACTATTGCAAACGAACCCACAGGACAATTATTTGTAATAAAGTCTCGTGCTTTTTCATATCCTGATTGGTCTCTTTCTGGGGCATCAACTAATACTAGACGAATAGATTTCCCATAGATTTTGATTGTATCTCCATCAATGTTTTCAGTTTCATATCCTGGAATGCTCGCCTAACATATCAATAACTAAACTAGCTGTGATAGTTTTTTTGAGTTTACATGAACTATCAAATAACAAAAACATGTTATTTTCTAACAAATTATATCAATTGAAATTCTACTACTATCAAATTCCTGATTGCATGACAAAAAATTATTAGAATAATCTATGATCAAGGTCAACCAAAAGGATCCGTAAAATTTAATCTTGATTTTTTTGTAACAACAGCATGTCAATCATTACTCAAAGAAAAAAAACTCCTTTAAGAGATTTGAAAATTAAATTATCGTATATTCCAAAATATTTTGATAGCCTACATGCATCCATTTATCCAAGATATAATCTTGGATCTTTCAATAGTCCCATAGGAAGAAACACAGTAGTGAAAGCTGCTGAAAATGAAGAGAATAGAAGTAAATTTTTAGGATTTTTGATTGGATTTTTGTTCGTACCAGTTGGTATGGATATGATTTTTCAAAATTCACAAAACTGGCTAGGTTGGAGTTTAGTTATTTTTGGAGGAATATCCGCCTGGTCAAGTGGCGCTATTTTATATGATAAAATTAAAGGAAATTCAAAAGAAAATCAAAAACTGAAATTTCAAGTTAGAGATCTTGAAAAAAGATTAGCTAAATTAGAAAATCAAAATCGATAATGGATGAATTCTGTAGATAGGTTTTTTGAATTAGATATTTTATTCGGGGCAATCATCTTTGTCTCTATCTCCATCATAGTCTTCTGCATCAAATGGACAAAAGTCATTGCCATCTATAATATCATTAAAAATCAGAATCTAAACGCTCTGGAGAGGTAACACCTGAATCCTCCCAAAATGACAATTTTTTTCTTGTTTTTCACCAATAGAACATACCTCCTAAAATAGGTGAATATATCCTATGAGATCAGATTATAATCAAATATCCAACATTAGGTCGTTCTGATAATATCTGAATGAAGAATCTCGTATGCTCGTGATGCATCTTTTTCATTTAGAATTATTATTATATTATCTTGGCTGAAAAAAGCATTCACAAGTTCAATTCCATTATCATGTAAAACCTCTGCAACATAAGATACAACATCAGATTTATTCTGGTTTGTTGGTATTGAAATTCTAATTTTTGCTAGGCCGGTACTGAAAATATCCTTTTGATTAGGAAGAGTATCAAAAATTTGACGAATATCAGCAAGGTCTTCTGTAAGAAATCTAAACGAATCAGAGGATCTAAAAAAATCATAATTACTAGTAATTTTTGAAAATTTATCCAAAATCATTAAAGGATCAACCCCCTGAGAATCATTTACTGAAAATTTAATATCAACAATCCCATCTGTAAGAGATAATCGAGCATTTTTTAAAACTGATTTTTCTTCTACCTCGTCTTTTACATCAAAAGAATCTGCATATCTTTTGATTGCAACCACTATTGTATTCAAATTAACAGGATTTCCTAAAACTCTTTCAACGTCAGGTTGAATCTTGACTGCAAGAGCGGTATAATTGATTAAATCCATTTTCATGCAGTCAAAAATTGAGCGATTTCTTGTAATGATCTCTCTTACTACCTCTGGAACTGACATACTAGTTAGCCTCAATAAATAATATTATATAATGTCAAATATAATAGGATTTTGTAAAAAATAAGATATTTGTAAGTAAACCTTATATATTGTCATATATATTACATATACTAGATAAATATGACAATGTTTGATGATGAATTCAATAGAATCTTCAAAAAAATGTCAAACTCTTTTTTCAATATAGATGACATTTTTGAAGAATTCAAAACTAAGGGAACCAGTCAAGGTCCATATTATTATGGTTATACAATGACTGTGGGTCCTGACGGGAAACCAATTGTAAAGGAATATGGAAATACAAAACCAGAATTGGTTTCAGCCGCTAAAACAAGAGAACCAGTTGTAGATACAATTGTTGATGAGAAAGAAAAACTAGTAAAACTTGTGGCAGAAATGCCAGGTGTTGAAAAATCAGATGTAAAAATTCTGGTGGAGGAAAAATCAGTAAATATTACTGCAGAACACGGTGAGAAAAAATACAAAATTGATGTTCCAATACAGTGCAAAGTTGATGAAAATTCTGCAAAAGCTACATACAAGAACGGAATTCTTGAGCTAGTATTTAAAATAACTCAAGATGAAAAGCCAAAAGGCAAAACAGTGGAGGTCAAATAGATCCCCCTAAATTTTTTATGGTGATTAAATGAGCGAAATTATTTTAAAAATTGATGAGGTACCACAACAACACGTGGGAAGGGGACGAGCCATAATTGATCCAAAAATTATAGAAGATACCAATTGGAATACTGGACAAATTTTAGAATTAACCTATAACAAAAAAACTCACGTAAAACTTTGGCCTGGTTCTCCAGAAGAATATGGAACAGGGTTAATCAAAATTGATGGAATAACCAGACAAAATATCGGTGCTGGAATTGGAGACAAAATCACAGTAAAATCCGTTGAGGCAGTAAGTGCTGAACAAATTGTTTTATCACCAACTGAAAAAATTTCAATAGAAGGATTACAGGAATACATGGTTTACAACTACTTTAATCATGTATTCACAACTGGGGATACCATCGCGTTAAGTACCCAAATGGGAGGTAGAGTACAATTTATTATTACTAGCACTAAACCATCAAAACCAGTAATTGTTACAGAAAATACTGTTTTCAAGCTAGGCCCAATGACTAAGGCAATAGATGTATCTGTTTCACGAATCACCTATGATGAACTTGGTGGTTTAAAAAACGAGGTTCAAAAAATTCGAGAAATGGTAGAATTACCTATGAGACATCCAGAATTGTTTGAAAAAATAGGAGTGGAAGCCCCAAAAGGAGTATTGTTATACGGACCTCCAGGAACAGGAAAAACTCTTTTGGCAAAAGCTGTTGCAGGTGAGACTAATGCTCACTTTATCTCTCTTAGCGGACCCGAAATCATGGGAAAATACTATGGTGAAAGTGAAGAAAGAATACGAGATATTTTCAAACAAGCTGAAGAAAATTCTCCAAGTATAGTTTTCATTGATGAAATAGATTCTATTGCACCAAAACGAGATGAAGTATCTGGAGAAGTTGAAAAAAGAATAGTTTCTCAACTTTTGACATTATTGGATGGAATGAAAAGTAGAGGAAAAGTTATAGTAATTGCTGCTACCAACAGACCAGATTCAATTGATCCGGCTCTAAGACGACCTGGAAGACTAGACAGAGAAATAGAAATTGGGATTCCAGATGCTGAAGGTAGATATGAAATACTTTCAATTCATACTCGTGGAATGCCAATTGATGACAATGTTGATCTCAAGCAAATTTCCAAAACTACACATGGTTTTGTTGGTGCTGATCTAGAAGTCTTATCTAAGGAAGCTGCAATGAGATCTCTGAGAAGAATTCTACCTGAAATTGATCTTGATGACGACAAAATCTCAACGGAAATTCTTCAAAAAATAAAGATAACTAGTGAAGATTTCCGAGATGCCCTCAAAGAAGTCCGACCAAGTGCACTACGTGAGGTACAAGTTCAAATTCCAAATGTTAGTTGGAATGACGTTGGTGGACTCTCAGAATTAAAAGAAGAACTTCGAGAGGCAATAGAATGGCCAATCAAACATAAAGAAGCATTTGATTTTGTTGATGTTGAAACTCCAAAAGGAATATTACTACATGGACCTCCAGGTACAGGAAAAACCTTGATTGCAAAAGCTTTGGCTAAAATGACTGAATCGAACTTTATCAGCATTAAAGGACCAGAATTACTATCAAAATGGGTAGGAGAATCTGAAAAAGGAGTAAGAGAAATTTTTAGAAAAGCTCGTCAGGCAGCACCATGTATTATTTTCCTTGATGAAGTAGATGCTCTGGTACCACGAAGAGGAAGTGGAGGGTCAGAATCTCATGTAACTGAAAGTGTGGTTTCTCAGATTCTCACAGAAATTGATGGACTTGAAGAGTTGCATGATGTCTTGATAATTGGTGCTACAAATAGATTAGATATTGTAGATGAGGCTTTACTAAGACCTGGAAGGTTTGACAGAATAATTGAAGTACCAAATCCAGATTCCAAAGGTAGAGAACAAATCTTAAAGATTCATACCAGAAAGAAACCCCTCTCAGGAGATGTAAATCTCTCAAGACTCATAGAACTTACCCAAGGATTCAGTGGAGCTGAAATTGCTGCAGTAGCAAATAGAGCAGCCATTGCAGCATTGAAAAGATATGTTGGTGGAAAGTCAAATAATATCAAAGAAATTAAGGTTACTCAACAGGATCTTTTGGATGCAATCGATAAAGTCAAGCCTAGAAAGAAAGAGTCATCCATGACTCATTCGATAAAATAGTCTAAATACTAAGGGAGATGACATAAAATTATGAAACTCTATCTTGACTTTGACCCATGCCAAGAATGTAATACCATGATGAAAGATCTCAGTAGCCCTGAAATGTTGTTTGCAGACGAAAAAACAAGATCTGATGAATCTGCAAAGTTCCTACGCCATTTAACATATAATCACAATGAAGTGGTTCAGGCTGTTATGGAAGATCTTCCCAAACAAAAAAGAGATCAGGAGTTTGATTTCTTCAAATAATTTTCTTTTCTATTTTACATTGATTATCATATTTTGAAAATAATAATCATATTCATATACAAAAAATTGATTCAACATAATGGTGTTATATTGAATTGAATAAGAATCTCATCTTTAGTTTAACAATAGTTATTTTTTTATTATCTAGTATACCATCAGTATATTCCCAAGAGCCAGAACCTCCCAAAATTCCTGAACCATCACCTGAGCCTAAACCAATTAAAGTACCTGAACCAGAACCCATTAGAGAGCCTTTCCCAGAGGAAAGTGACACTGCAAAAATTCAAAGATTAACTGAAGAAAATACAAAGCTAAAAGAAGAAAATTTCAATTTACAAGTACAAATTGTTGAATTAAATGACATAATTGAAAATCTTCAAGCAATAACCATGGAACAAATCAAAGTAATATTGGAGTTAGTAAACCAACTTCGTGAGACAATATTTGAAATGGTAAATAATCCAAATATAGATTTGTAGACTTTTGGGATTTAATCGACTATTTTTAGAGTCTTTTTGATCAAAGTAGCTCGATTTCTAATTGTAACATCACTTACTCCAGATTCCTTTGAAAATTTCTTCTGACTTATTTTTTCTCCATTTACAATACATGCAATATACAATGATGCAGCTGCCTGTGCAACCGGATGTTTTCCTGCCGTAATTCCGCC
>Ga0224508_10000277_pt1 | contig 52541 bp, 66 predicted proteins | sample SF_Jan12_sed_USG_4_FD_170157 | JGI IMG/M metagenome (GOLD analysis project Ga0224508, IMG submission 170157) | Sediment microbial communities from San Francisco Bay, California, United States - SF_Jan12_sed_USGS_21 | ecosystem: Environmental > Aquatic > Marine > Sediment | place: USA... | reverse complement strand
CTTTTCTTTCGCTTTCGCTTTTCTTTCGCCGAAAATGAGGCGAAAACTTTTGGCACAATTCTTGCCTCCGCCCGCTTGGCGCGGGAATTGCAAAGAAAAGGGGAGGCGGATTTTTGCCCGCCCCCCCCGCGCTCTTTAGGAAAGCGCCTTAATCCGCGCTTCCAGCTTGGCGATTTTCGCGCCGCTCTGTCCCGCGCGCTTCGCCTGTGCCTTGCGCTCTTTTGCCTCAATTGCGCGCCAATGTTCGATGCGCGCTTGCGCATATTGAACAAATGTCTGTCCCGCGAATTGCGCGCGCTCTGCGGGCATTAATTTCGCTCCCGATGTGTCGGCCTGTGCCGCTGCAAGCTGTCCGCGCGCTAAGATCAGCGCGGCCGCTTTAAGATCCGCTGCGCTCGGAGCGCCCTGTTGTTTCGCCTGTGCCATTGTGGCTCCTTTCAGGGGGAGGAAATTGTTGCCTCTCGGCGCCCCCTGTGCCCCTATATAATGCAAGGCGCGCGCCAACATTTTCCCCCCTAATTATGGGGCTTTTTAGCCTAGCGGCGGGGCTTGTGCCATTTTGGCGCGCGGCAAGGGGCCATTTTGGCGCCCCCGCGCTTAATGCAAGAGCCGGGCCAATAAAACTGTGCCAATATGGCGCGAATGTGCCGAAATGGCGCGCTTTTCCTGGCATATTTCTTGCTAGCTTGACAAAACGCGAAAGCAAGGCGAAAATGGCACAGGGCGAACACAAGGCGAAAGTCTTATTTTGGGGGTAGGGGGCAGGGCGCGCGCTGAGAGGCGCCAGAAGGGGCAAGGATGGCCGATCACAGAGAGGGGCAAGCAAAACAGCCCGATCACAGCGGGGCTATTGTAGGCCATTCTAAGGCGCCTGAGCCCTATTGTAGAGGGAGCCTGAGAGGCCCTGAGAGGGGCCAGGAGAGGCGCGCGCTGATAAGAGCCGGAGAGGGGGGCAAGCTAGCGCCCCGCCTGAGACAATTTGCGCAGCCTGAAGGGGGTTTGCTCGCAATTTTGTCGCGGCGCGCCAAGGACAAATGCAGGTTGCAAGGATACGTTACCCCAAAACCGATTTCTAGCGTTAGTAAATTTTTTCTGGAAGTAATACGGTTTTCTAATGAAGACGCGCGCAAGAGTAAGGTTACTATCCTGTATCAAATTGCCGGGGCCTTATATACACATCCGCGCCCACACACATACCAACCCTTACGGTACTAATAGTAAGAGTGAAGGTAATTTTTTTTTTTTTTACTATAGACAGCCTGCTATATAAGGTGCCGCTTTTTTGAGATGGAACAGCAACTCAATACGGAGGAAACGGAATGAGAGTTTACGAAGGAACGTTCACAGCAGCAGATACTGACGGAACCAGCCAGGGGTTAGCCGCACTGGATTGCGCCGCCGAAAAACTTGATTTGCGAGGTGCGCACTTCTATACGGATGGAACGTTCACCACCGGATCTATCAGTTTGCAGCATAACCGAGATGCGGGCGAAACTTCCAATTGGTTTACATTAACGCAACATACTACAGCTACAGAACCAGACCAAGATGGAATCACGATTGCACCCGCTGCGATCAGAATTATTACGTCTGGCGATTTTGTTGGTACCATGAACTGGAAACTTGTCATTCCTGAACGTTCTGAAGTTCATCCGGGGTAAAGCGCTATGAAGATGTTTGAGAACGATCACCCCGAATTGATTGTGGGTAAAAAACGCAAATTCAAAGAACGATCATCGCGTTCTCGGCATCAGATCGTGCATACCGAACCTCATAGACACCGACCTCCGTTATGCTGCGATCAAGTTTTCATGCGCCCCATGACTGAAGCAGAGTTATCGGAATATCGTAGAGATGATGATGACTCCTGAAGATTCTGTCACTAAGAGCGAATGCGAACTTCGTTGTGGGGCATATAAATCTGAACTCGAATCCATCGACGCTGAGTTGCACGTTATGGAATCAAGGATTATAGATGTGCAGCGTTGGCAAGCAGAACACGACGGACGTATCAATGCTTGGTGGGAGCAGCAGTTTCGAGTTAATCAGAGTTTCGAAAAAAGACTGGTTGCCGTAGAGCGTAAGGTTATCTGGGCTAGCGGGTTTGCAGCAGGGATTGGAGCACTAACAGGGGGTATGATAACTCGTTTGCTAGGGGTTAATTGATGCCTAAAGCGAAACCTATACCTATTTGGGTTTGGTGGTTGCTGTTCGGTAGCGGTATTGCCGCGGTTGCTGCTGGCGGAACTGCTGCTGTTCACGAATGCCCACCGAAACCAGAATGCCCACCGCAACTCGAATACGTGATCGCGGAGGACTGCGATGAACTCACCGGGTGCCCCTCATGTTCATGCTTCCGAGGCATCAGAAATAGTAACGGTATTCGAGCACATACAACCTTTCTTGTCAGACTGGAAGACTTGGTTATTCATGGTTGTGATAACCTTGTCGATAACTCTAATTAGGTTTGGCTGGCCTTGGCCAACCGATAAGGAGAACTAAGTATGGAGACCTCAACTCTAACGAGCCTCGGAGCCACTATGGGGTTCGTCTGGCTAGTAACCCAGTTTGTTAAGGGGTTTATTCCCAGAGCACCGCAGAATGCAGTTGCGCTTGTGGTAGGTCAATTGTTTGTTCTGCCATTTTGGTATGGAGGGACTTTAAAACTCGACGGTGCAAACACAGAGCATTGGTCGGGGTGGATGATTGCGTTTGTTTATGCGTTGATTGGAACTGCGTCAGCTATGAAGGCACATGACGTTGGTAGTGATCCTAAGACGTTAATCAAACGTATGAAAGCGGGAAAGCCGATCAAGGTAGGCCGTCTACCGTAAGGGGGTGATCTAATGTCTATCCGCGTAAAGCGGATTCTATTTTGGGTCGTAATTACGTTTGTAGTTTTATGGTTGAGTATTCTCATTATTCGAGCGGGTGAAATTAAACTCGTTTGGGAACCTCCTGATTCTGGTCCTGAAGTAACAGGTTATGAAGTCAAAGTTGATGAGAATGATTGGTTCTCAGTAGGTATGGATAGAGTTTATACGGCTAGTATTGATAACTGCGAAACGCATATTTACAAGGTGCGCGCGGTTTCTGGCGAACTATTCTCATTGGCTACTGAGATTGAAGGGTATCCTAGACCAGATGTGACTGACGTTATGGATAATGAAGAGGGTACTCACGTTATTCATGGTGTGAACTTTGATACTAATTTCAAAGTTTTCATTGATGCTGGTGCTGGATGGGTACAACTACCCTCGAATAATGTTAATCGGGTGTCTTGTACTGAGATCCGTATTACCAGTATCCCGTTGAATAGAGTAAAGGTGGCTAATGTAGCGTTGCCTTTGGGTAGTGGAGAACCTACAGATGTGTTTAGTCAACCGTGGCCTGGGCCTGAAGTTCAGGTAGAGTAAGTAGTGGATATTATAGGAGGATTGATTGTGGGGAGTTTTCGTAAGGTTGTCCTACCTATTTTTAAGGGTGTTTTTAAGGAGATCAAAAAGGCAGGACTAAAGAGGTCTATGTCTGCTGCACGAACTATTGTTGATGGACTTCAAGTACGTATTGCTGATGGTCAGATGACTAAGGAAGAGCGTCAATCACTTGGTCTTCTGACTAAGGATGAGGCGCAGTCGTTTGCACAGCAGTTGTTGATTGATGGTTTGCAGATTAGTGGCGGTGCCGCTGATACACTAATTGTCGCTGCTGTACGTGCTAAGAATGAGGGTATTTCACCACTTTCGACTGGTGTTAAACCTGAAGATGAGGACGACGATGATGGTATCGATCTAAGTTAATATGCGGGGGCCACGTAGTCGCATCTTTTTAACTGCACTAACTAACTGCTACTATGCCCACCACCGGACCCGCCCGAACCAAGCACTCCGTGGTCCCCGTTATAGGGTGAATTGATGACTAAGAAGAAAAAAGGGGGAGCGTCCGCTATTGCCAAAGCTATGCAAATGGTTGAGGAAATACGCGACAACATGCAAGAAGGGGAAACGTTTGAAGACCTAGATCCACAAGCGCATGAAGCGGTGGGTATTATTCTAGGGATCATGCGTGGCAAGATTAAGGGTAGGCATCTTAATACTCGACTACATGCCGCTATTACTGTACTGTATCAGTATCGCGGTAGGCCGACGCAGAAGACTGAGGTTGATGTGGGAGGTACCCTTGCCGATCTCATTACTGAGTCCATGAAGCTCGATGGGCCTAAGCGTAAGGCACTTCCAGAGCCAGAACCAATCGACGTAGCGATTGTTGAAGATGAACCATTAGAGGGGATAGGATGAAAAAGACGCATATAGTTCTGCATCATAGTGCAACACAGGATGGTGATACGCTTTCATACCCCGCAATTCGGCAAACGCATATAGATAAGGGGTGGAGAAATGTCGGATACCACTTTATCATCGAAGCGTTTGATAGACGTGGCGATATTGCGGATGCCCAGTACCTTTCCATCGTGGGTCGCGGACAGACTACCCAAGCAGCGGGAGAGTGGAGGCAGGGGTTTAACAAGCACGGAATTCACATTTGTTTTGTTGGAGATTTTGACAAGTCAGTACCCCCGACCGAAATGCTCCGACACTCTGCACCTTTGGTTAGATCACTTTTAGAAGCGCATAGTATTGAACCTCACGATATCATAGGTCATCGGGATATTGTTGGAGTTATTAAGACGTGTCCGGGTAAGCTATTCGATATTCCGGCGTATCAGGAACTAATTGAGGGTTGGGATTGAGTTCTGTTAAACCAGCACTAGAACAACTTGCGCGTTGGCGTAATGATGCACGTTTGTTTGTTAGGGAGTGCTTGAAATGTGAACCTGATCCTTGGCAAGATGAGGTTCTTGCAGCATATTCAGGAATCACAACCGATAAGAAGCGTATCTGTCTTAAAGCGTGTAAGGGTCCTGGTAAGACAGCAGCAGAGGTATTCTGCGGACTCCACTTCTTAAGCATGTTTCCGTTTCCTAAGATCGCAGCTACCGCTATCACGGGCGATAACTTAAGAGATAACCTCTGGGCGGAGTTCAGGAAGTTCATGCGTCGATCCGATTGGATCATGCGTGAATTTACTTGGACAAAGGAACGTATTTTCTGTAATGCGTATCCTGAGGAATGGTGGATCAGTGCAAGAAAGTGGAGTAAAGATGCAGATCCCGAACAGCAAGCAAACACCCTTGCAGGGTTACATGCAGATTATCTATTCTTCATCCTTGACGAAGCAGGAGGTATACCTGACTCAGTTGCTGCGGCGGCTGAAGGCGGACTTGCAACCGGCAAACTGGTTAAACTCCTTATTGGTGGAAATCCTACGCACGCGTCAGGACCCCTCTACAGAGCATGTACGTCGGAAAGAGACCTCTGGTGGATAAAGGAGATCACTGGAGATCCAGACGACCCTGGTCGTGCGCCGCGTGTTGATATACAGTGGGCCAGAGAGCAAATAAGGAAGTACGGTAAGAAGTCGGCCTATGTCATGGTCAACGTGCTTGGCAAATTTCCGAAAGGGGCGATTGACAGTGTACTCAGTCTTGAGAACTTTGAAGAGGCGTATCTACGTTGGGGTATGCCTAGTGCTGTTGCTCCCCGTGTTCTTGGTGTGGACCCTGCTCGTTTTGGTACTGATCTTACCTGTGTTGCTCATCGATTCGGTGATATACTTGAAGGATTTGATGAGTGGCAAGGTAAATCAACAACTTGGTCCTCTAAGCGTATAAGTGAACTCTATCACGACCTTGATTATGAAGAAGTCCGTATCGATGATATTGGACTTGGTGGTGGTATCACAGATCAGTTGATGGATATGAAACCGGAGATCAATGTGATACCTGTTAATGTGGGTCTTGCACCTATTGATGATGAGGACAGTCATGTCAACCTAAGAAGTGAACTGTACCACGACCTACAGGAGCGATTTGTCGATACTCCTTTCATTGTGGTAAACCCAAAGATTAGAGAGGATACTACTCTTGTAGCTGAGGGCACCACCCTCAAGATTCAGTATAATGACCGAAATAAGCGACGAATTGAACCTAAGGAGCAGTATAGAAAGCGTACAGGGCGTTCACCTAACTACCTTGATGCGCTTATGCTAGCGTTCTCTGATCGCGTTGCTATGAAGTCTTGTGGAGCAGGTGGAGTTGTCGTACCAATGAATCGGGGTAATTACAATCCATACCCAAACAAAAAGAGGACGGAGCGACCCCGTCTTCTCGATAGGAGGTCCTTCTGATGAACCTGAACCCTATGACTTGGTTCCGATCTGAATCGGTCAGTGAAGGACCATTAGAGTCCGCTGATCGTATCAAGATGCAGAGTGATATGCGAAAGATGCGTGAGAAACTCACAGCTATGGAGAGTCTTCTCAGTGTCAATTTCGACCCCGATGAGAATCTGCCAGGCACGTACCAAAATCAAAGTCTCTTTCGGCAATTAACGTCAGGTCAAAAACCTGATGATGCAGGTAGAGATTTTAGTCAACAGAAACGTGAAGAGATACTGCGTCTCTCGCATCAGACATACGCACTTCGTGGAGATGCGTACAACATTACTGAAATCCCTATCGACTTCATCATGGGGGATGATATCGCACCGCAAGCGAAAGACCCTAAGGATAAGAAACTCCAAGACGCAGTTGATGAAATCTGGTTTGATACACGGAATGATCTATACATGCAAGTAGAGGATTATACCCGTGCAAGTCTTATTGAAGGCGAGTTGTTCCTTATAGTAGAGATGTCTGAAGACGACGGTCATTTAGAGTTTTCTTATCATCCTCCAGAGAACGTTGCTTCAGTATTACAGGATGATCGTCGACGGGATAACTTTATTCAGGTTCCAGATCCTAAAGAATCAGGTAATACTCTACAGTATTTTGTTTTGAATCATATTGATGAAAAGATTGAAATAACTAGATTGGATGACGTTAAGAATTCAAGATATCAGATTGTTGAAAAGGTTGTAGACGGAGAAGATAAAAAGGCTAATGTTCATGGGTTGATGTTTACTTATTACAACAATAGGGTTCTTGGAGCTACACGTGGTCGACCGTGGTTGTGCGAGATTCTAGACTATATCGATATTCACGATGAACTCATATGGTCTCAGGTTGAAAGAGAGAAACTTCTTAAGTTGTTCATTCTTGACGTTACAGCGAAGGACGTTAAAACAGCAGCGGAAGCTACTCAGAAACTTAAGGATCTTGGATTATCTACTCCTCCTAAAGATCCTGTTACTATCTGTCACAATGATAAGGTAGATATTCAGGTTAAGGCACCCGAAACATCGGGACGTCCATTGGTGGAGATTGAACAGGTACTCCGTGCAAATACCTATGGATCGAAGGGTTTGCCTGAGCATTGGTCAGGTGCGGGTGGCGGAGCCAATTTCGCAACGGCTCGAGCGCAGGACGTAGTCCCGCTGCGTCGCCTCCGACGGAAGCAACGTCAGATTCTTAACTTTTGGATGATGGTGATTACTGTCCAATTAAAACTTCAGAAGGATAAGAAAGCGTCTAAGCTGAATAAAGATCCTGAGTTTGATTTGACGCATCTTGAGGTTGGTGGCCGTGATAGAGCGCGTGGAGCAACTATTATGAAAGATATGTCAGTAGCCGTCAACCCTTTGGTGGCTTCAGCTATTCTTTCACGCGAAGCAGCGCATGAGATGGTTCTTCAAACCGCAGAAGAAGGTGGGTTTGAAATCAGTGCTGATTCTCGGGTGTTACCACCTGAGCCTGAGATTTCTGAACCCGGTATGGATGAGTTTGAAGATAGAACTAAAAAGGTCATTGCTGCAAAGAGTAGAAAGACTACAAAGGGTGATGAAGTAGAGGGTAAGCAGGCTGGAGAGGAACCCGCTGATAGGCAGGAACGTCGTGCCAGCTAAACAAGAATTATATCTTCGCGACGTCAGGAAACTGATGCGGCGTAGTGATTCGATTATTAAGAAGGGTGTTAAAGACCTTGGTAATCGCTTTAAGTCCGCCGTAGATGATATAGTTGGACTTGCGCCTGCGAGTACAGTATTAGATGCTGGCGCAGCGAATCGTTTATCGGTTTTAGCAAATGCACGCGCAAGTGATCTAGCTGTTGATTTTGGTGTAGTTTTTACTAGTACAGTACAGCAGCAACAACAATTAGTGGACGATCTTTATAAAGCGTATTCTCTACGTTTTACACCTAATGCTATACCACCTGTAATTGGAACTGATCCTGAGTTACTTGCTATATCTAGTAGATTGAGTCAGGATTTAATTGGAAGCGTTACACAGCGTATAGGCTCCGAGGCGGGGCGAACCTTTAAGCTGACCTCCCTATCCCCTGAAGCTAGGGGGTTGACTGCTTCTAACGCAGTTAACGCGTCCTTAACGCCTAGCAAGGTTTGGTCAGCTCAGGCAGCGCGCATTTTGCGTACAGAAAGTCTTAGATTAGCTAGTTTGTCTGCTAATCAGTCGTACGAAGCATTAAGGCTTACGGAAGGTCGCGTTGATAAAATGTGGATTTGGTCCGAGATTGAGCGACCTGAACACGCTGCTATCACTGGTCAGATCAGACGTCATAATGGGTTTTTTGATGTTCCACTAAGAGGTGGAGGTATAGTGAAGATGAGGTTCCCACGTGATGTTATGGCGTTAGCGCATCCATCCGCAACAATTAATTGTCGATGTTTTGTAATACCATGGCCTATTGGCATACCTGCGCCAGATTTAGGATAATAGAAGAGTAACCAAAAGAGGGAGGGAAACTCAATGAGTGTGGAAGAGACGATCCGTGAGGATACACGCAAAAAGCGTGTTAAGACGGTATGGGGTGAGGCAACTTATCGTGAGGCGGCACGAGGACTAAACATTGAAGTTCGACGTTCGATGAAAATCCCATCGAAGGAAGTTCGTGCAATTATGGTGCGAACTGTTGATGCGTATTTGGCAGGAAAGATTGAACCGTTTGGTGGTCGCGAAGTTGGTCATAAAAATGCGCAGCGGCGAACACATCGGTACATGTTCCGCACTAATGGTCCTAAGGGTGGGCTGGTTTGGCGTTCTGCTGAATGTGAATTAGAAAAGCGATACCTGTCTTCGGTTTTCTTCCATACTCGTGATGATGCTTGTGAAGAGGCAGACTGGACAACTGGTGAACCTGTTAAGCCGTGGATAACTATCTCAGCATGTGATGGTTCTGGTGTTAGAGTCCATGCAGTAATGGATGAAGGAGAGGTACCAGTAAGTGTAGTTGAGACTCTTGAAGAGCAAGAAGAAAACGAAGTTGAAGAAGAAGAATCACCCAAAGAACGAAAGAAGCGTAGAAAGAAAGAAAGAGATAGGGGTTAGTCAATGAAGAATTATGGGTACATCTTTGAGTCTGCGGGAAAGCTACGTGCTGTCCTGATTCGTGAGGGTGTTTCTCAGAATGGTAATAACTGGCCTCGCCGTATTCTTGAGAGTATGGTGGATCTGGTAGATGGTGTACCTGTAAATCTTTATGATACTTCTGAGTCTGGTAATAAGACTTTCTTCGCCCATTGGGATACTTGGCGTATGAAGCTACCACCCGGTCTTCGCCGGATGCTTCCTACTTCACTTCCAGAAGCTCAAGTAGGTGTTGTTCGTAATCCGAAGATGGTTATTGAAGATAACGTTGCCCATATTGAGGGTGATATTGAGACTTCAAGTCCACGAAGTAGACGGATGATCTCGGGATTGATTCGACAAGCTAAAGCGTTGGGTAGGTCGATTGGTCCGAGTATTCATGTTGCTGAAGGTGATTTGAATTCACGGAATGATGGACCAATTCGTACTCTTACACAGGTTTCAAAAGTAACAGGTTTCGAGATTGTCTCGTTTCCAAGTGCTGGTGGGACGTTCTTACCAGTGCTGGAGGCGCTTGAGGAACCAAAGGAGGACCGTAGCATGAGTTTGGTGAAACGACTCTTGCGCCTCTTGTCTGACGAGGCGCGTAAGTCCTTGGTTGAGTCGGTGGATCTCCCACCGGATTCAATTACCAAGGCAAAGGCATTGGCGAGCCGGTACCCGGAATTCGTCGAAGCGTTGTTTGAGGGTTTGGAGCAGGAGGTACCTGAGGGTGCTGAAGTTCCTATCCTTGAAGCACTGTCATTGGGTGGTGATCCTGACCCTGATGACCATGAGGAGATTGAGCGACGTAAGCGTAAAGCGGACACGGCTAAAGCTGGTAATGGGTTGAGTGCAAGTGCTACTCAGCGTTATAAGGACCAAGCTGCTGCTGAAGCTAAAGAAGTGGCTAAGAAGAAGTCTAAGAAGAAAGTCGCGACTGAAGCTGCCGAGGGCGGTGATATCACCGATGACGATGGTAATGAAGAGCACGTTAGTCGTGAGGAATTCGATTCGCTAACTGAATCGATGCAAAATATTCTTACGCAAAATAATACTGCTCTTGTTGAAGCGCGTATTAAGGCTGCTGAGTTGCCTGAAGGGTTGGAGAAGTTCGCTCTTCAGCATTTTACGGACTTGATTGATAACCACGGTATTGTAGCGTTGGAATCAGTTGATGACTTTTTGGTCGATCTCCGAAAGGGTATTGGTCGGAGTCAGAATTCCGGTGGTAATCTGCTAGATACGCCTGATGATGATGGTGGGTCTGGTATCTTTACTGAATGGAATTCAAGTGATAAGATCAACGCTGCAATGGAAGCGATGATTGATGGTAAAGATAACGCTGTTCTTGAGGGTCGCGGCAAAAGCAAGATTAAAGTTCCTGCTTTCCAAGGTCTAAGACAGGCGTATGGTGTTCTTACTGGTGATCTTTATATGGAAGGTCGAGACTTTTTCCGTCGTCCTGCAAAGGAACGGAAGAGACTTGGTGTTGCATGTGAAGGACTTAATTGGGAGGACAACCCATTCTACCATGAGTATGTTTCTGCTCGCGGTGGGTCAGTTACAGAGGCGTTGATCGATACTTCGACGTTCCCTCTAATTCTTTCGAACTTGATGCATAAGGCTATGGTTCGTGAGTATAAACAGATGGAACTGAAATGGAAGTTGGTTGGGCGTGCTGAACGTGTAACTGATTTCAAGGATTGGCGTTTCCTGCGACTCGGTGAATTTGCTAACTTGCTCGTCGTGAACGAGGGTGCTGATTATCTTGGTCCAGTCACTCAACCGAGTGAAGAAGAGATCACTCTCGCAATCGTCAAGCATGGTGGATACGCTGAATTGACTTGGGAGACTCTGGTTAATGACGATCTTCGTCGAATTCAGACTCTTCCGGCTAAGTTGAGTCGCGCTGCTGCGCGTACTCTGAATGACGCGGTATTCAATAAGTTGGCGAACAACGAGAACTATACTACCGATAGTAATGGTGGTGTTTCTCTCGCTAATGCGGCTCATAACAACCACGGTACTACAGCGTATAGTTGGACTGAATTGAAGGCTATGCGTGCTGAGATTTCAGCGCAACAGGATATCGATACCAAAGAGCCGATGCGTGCAACTCCAAGGCACGTTCTAGTTGGTACGACTCTGTACGATCAGGTTTATGAAGACCTGTTCTCTGATGGTCAGCCGTACCTTGAACTTGGTACTGCTGCTGCTCAGGATACTGAGAACCCTGGTAAGCCGAATATTCTTCGGTCGAAGTATGGTCTTGATCTACATGAGGTCACTCAACTTGATGCCAACGACTATTGGGTCACGGCAGATCCGTCAGAGATCGAAATGATTGCTGTCGGGTTCCTCAACGGTCAGCAGAACCCGGCCATGTTCGTACAGGACTTGGATCGTGTCGGTACCTTCTTCGATGCGGAGAAAATCCGTTGGAAGATCCGTCACATTTGGCAGGCTGAGATCCTCGACTATCGTGGATTCTCTGGTCGTATCGTAGTTTAGTCCCTTCCCCGAGGGTTGGAAAGTGGGGAGTAGGTTGCCGTGGGGCTCTCGGTGATCTACTCCCCACTCTCTGGAGTGAGGTTAAAATGCCCGCTGTAGGAATACTCGAAACATTCAGGGATAGGGTCGAAGCTAAAGTTGGTGCAGTTGATTCACCAAAATTAGACCCTAGTAATGATATTTTAGATCTATGTATCGAGGCAGGAGTTAATCAATACACTCGTTTACGACCACGACACGTTGTAGAAGAGATTGCGGGTGATGGTACGCAGAAGCGATTTGTACTGAATTCAGAATTAACTCTATGGGAAAGTGGCTATTCAGACCTTGAAAAGATTGCATCGGTTAGCAACAGAGATACTGACTCTGAAGTTGAAACGGATATAACGGATAAAGATCGTGAGATCCGTAAAGACACCAGCGGTAATGATGTTCTGTTTCTAACCACTGCAATTGATTCAGTAAATCATCTTAGGTTACAATATACTGGCGCACATATTATTGATGTTTCGGATGCTAATCTGACTACTGTACCGAATATGGACACTGACTTACTGACGGCACTTTGCGCTAGCTACGTGGCATATTGGATTGCACGGAAAGCGTCGGATTTGTCCAATGTTTCACTTGGTTCATCAGAAACGAGCTATTGGCGTTTACGTCAGCATTGGGCGGATCGAGCTAAAGAACTAATGAAAGAAGCGTCAGAGTATATCGATCCTAAGATGGTATCCCATGAAAGTGCAGGTACTACTGTAGAATGGGCATCGGATAGTAGACTTGCACCTAGAAGGATTAGTCACTAGTGCCAATCAACGCACCAGTAACAGTTCTTGTCGATACTTCTCAGATTAAGAAGTACGTAGATGAGAATATGATACTTGAAAAGGAGCTAGAACAAGAATTACTCCACGCTGGATTTAGAGTAGCGCAGCGTGGTCGTGATAAAGCCAACGAAGCTGTACCGATTGATAAAGGTACTCTACAAGACACTATAAAAATTATTCCTCCGATCATGACCGCTGATACTGAAGGGTTTACCTATTCAACTGGTATTACCGCTGGTGAAGGGTTGGGCGAATATCCATCAGTTATGGAATTTGGAAGAACACCAGGTAGAACTCCACCACCTGTAGACGCAATTGAAGATTGGTTGCGTGTTAAGGTAGCTCAAGGTCAGTTTGATATCTCTGGATATACTGGCTCTAACCCTCTGCGCCGTGCTGCTTTTAGAGTAGCAAGATCCATTGGTAAATTTGGTATCCCTGGTCACAAGTTCATGACTGATGGGTCAGATCAAATGCATGATGAACTAGAACCAAGATTAAACGCCGTCATGGAAAAGTGGGCAGCTAAATCGGAGACTCCACTATAATGGCCGTAGCAGTCGAAGCCTTTATGGACGCTCTAAAGGGTATTATGATCGGGGTTGACCCGAACATTGGTTCTGTATTCACCACCCAGAAACGTTGGGTTGGTCTCAATGAATTACAGACAGACGCTGGATTACATATTAGTGCTTCAGGACTTATGGACAGTATTGAATTTGTTGGTAAAGATTTGACTCGATTCTGGGTAATGAATCCACAGGTTAAGACTTCACCATTGACTATGGGTTCATATGAAGCTAAGGTTATAGTAATGGTTTGGGTATTCTTTTCTCGGTTAGAGAACGATACTCAAGAGAAAGCGTTACAAAAAGCGATTTGGGAAATTATTGATGCTGTGTCTGCTAGGGTATCTGAACTAACTACTTTGAATGTAAGTTCGGGATATATGGGTTTCTTAGGTGATTATCCTGAGATTACGGTACCGATTCAGTCGGCTGTACTAGATGAGGGTGGTGTGAACGGCCATGCTGCTCAGTTGAAATTTGTCTATCACGAAGAAGTGTCTACGACATAAAGGAGGAACTTAGGAATGGCTACCACCAGTTGGGCAGCGGCGATTAAGAAAGCTGGAACGTGGGGTACGTCGGTTGCCGTCGGGGCACTCGATGGACTTAAGATTGAATCAGAGGGACTACCCGAGGGTATCCCTGAAGTTATTGCCGACGATAATATCGGTGATATTCTGTCGGGTGGAACTCTTCAGGGTAATGTTGGTATTGAAGGTACTATTGTTGCTCCGATGCGCTATGAAGGACCAACCAGCGAATTGCTGATGGCACTTCTTATGGGTCAGAGTAATGACAATGTTGGTCCTGGTAATACCGCACCTGAGGAACTTGATGTTCTCGGTTCGTATAGACATTATATGATGTTCCAAGCTAACTCAGATGGGTTGTTTGCAACTTTGATGGTTGATAAGGATGTTGGTGCTAACGCGCAGTATAACTACCCTACTGTTAAAGTATCACAGGCTGAATTGGCGCATAGTAATGGAAAATTGATGGGGACGTTCACTCTAATCGCACATAGTCTTATTCGTGATAGAGGTACTGGTGATGCTGAGATGGCGGCTGTCACTCATGTCACCGATGGACTTCTGGGTATCTTTAATCAGGTTAATTTGAGACTTAAAGAGATTACAGGGAGTGAGGACAACCTCGCTGGTGGTGATGAGATTCTTGTGACGGATGCGAAAATTACTATTAATCGCAATATTTCTGGTGAGTTTGAATCTGGTTCTAATGCGGGATACGTTGGAGAGCCGGACATTAACGGATTCCCTGAAGCGATGATGGAATTTACGGTTCAAGACTATAAAGAATCTACAACTGTTGCTGCTATTGTAACAGACGCTCAGACAATTCAAACTGGTCGCGCTCCTAAGGTATATAAAGCTGAATTGTATTGGAATGGTATCACCATTCCTAGTACGAGTGATTTGTACGAGATGAGATTCCAACTTCCGGCATTGATTGTGCAGAGTGCGCCTACGTCTGGTGGAGCGCCTGGTTCTAAGGTCCCTGTAACAGTTACAATGAAAGTTCAGACTCCCCAAGCAGCTACTCTACCTCATGGAACTGAATGGGCAGACTTTACAGCCGGTACTGATCCTTTCAGATATTGGGTGCAAAATAGTCGGAACGTTAGTCTCTTGGCATAATACCAAGCTAGAAAAAGAGGGAGAAACGCATGGCAAGGTCGCTAATTATCTCTGCATCAGAGTGGGAAGTTTTCCTCGATGACGTAACAGAGTCTCAGGAAGTACCTGATCCTGACAACGAGGGTCAAACGATTACTAAGGACGTTGATGGAGTTAAGGCATTTCCGGTAGACGATGATACTCCTGACGACGCTTCTATATTCGTGTTGAAGTCGGTACTTCTTCCGACTTCTTTAAAGGTAGGTCAACTAGCGAGAAAGGGTCAGTTCGATGATGCCGTCTATATCATTCTACGTAAGTCTCTTAAGGGATGGAAGAGAATTGGTGATGGTAAGGGTGGTCAGATCCCGTTCAATCAGAAGAACATTGACCTAATCCCAATGGAAGATGCCACCGCACTCGCATTGTATGTAATGGACAAGGTAGCCGGTTCGTCATCCAAAACGAGTGAGGATAGGGATCTGGGAAACTCCTAAAAGCGCACGCCAAATCGGAGACTGCATTTTGGACTACCTGGAAAGGTCCATCGGATTGCGGAACATGCAACGACTTACGCAAAGAAGCGAGTCTACCCATGTTGCGTCCGATGGACCCCGACCAGTCCGATTGCGCGAAGTGCGGTATTTACCTCCAGAGTTTAGACAGAGTGCCAGAAGGTGGAGAACTCGCATGGGCGTTGTTCTTCGATCTAAACTCAGAAATCGTTCAGCGGTTTCAGATGATGGATCAGGTTTGGCAGTGTTACGAACTAGATTTAACAATTCTAGAGTTTACTGTACTAGTAGATCATATGGAAGCGATAGATTTAGGGATCAAAGAATGGCACCGAGACAACCCAAGGAAGGATAATGGTACGTAATGTAGCTTCACAGTTTGTTATTGCGTACCGTGGTAGACGTTCACATCAGGCTTTACGATCTGATGCGAACCTTTCTGCTGCGAGTCTACAAAAAATGGCGCGTGCTTCTCAAGTTGCGGCTGAACAAACAGTTGCGAATTTGGGAAGAATTGGTGAACGTTTTGTTCGATTAGCTCAAATCTCAGCAGTTATCTTTGGCGTTGGTATGGTTAAGGATTTCTTTACTGCTGGTGCTGGGTTTGAAAAAGCAATGTCTGGTGTTCGGGCGGTATCGCAAGGAACTAGAGCGGATTTTCGTAAATTAGCTGACCAAGCAAAGCATCTTGGTGCGACAACTGTATTCACGGCTGGTCAATCAGCAGAAGCGATGGAGAAACTCGCTCTATCTGGTCTTCAAGTAAATCAAATCTACGGAATTATGCCCGCTGTACTCAATCTTGCTGCTGCTGGTGAGTTAGATATGGCGGATGCAGCGACTATTGCTGTTGGTACTCTAAAGGGTTTTGCACTTGAAACAGAAGGACTAGCTAAAGCTATTGACGTTATGGCTTTCACGGCGTCGAACTCGAACCAAACAATTCGTGATATTGGTGTGTCGTTCTCATTTATGGGAACAGTTGCGAATCAAGCGGGTTTGAGATTCAATGAAGTTAGTGCTGCACTAGCTATATTGGCTAACCGAAATATTCGTGCAGAGAGATCAGGTACCGCACTTCGTAGAATTATCACTACTCTGATTGGTGATGTTGAGGAAGGTTCGAAGGGACTTGCTGGATATGGACTTGAATTAACAAATGCTGATGGAACGCTTATTGGTCTTGCTGACGCTATTGATAAAGTTAATGCGTCTGGTGCTAATATGCGTGATGTTATGGACGAGATGCGTCAACGTGCTGGTCCTGCTTTTCTTGCTATGGTTCAGGCTGGTGGTGAAGCTATTCGTCGGTTTGAGTTCTCCCTTGATCGTGCTGGTGGAACAGCGAAAGAGGTTGCAGAGATTCGACTTGATAACCTTCAGGGTAAGATTACTCTGCTGACAAGTGCGTGGCGTAATCTTGCGATTGAAGTTTTTGAACGTGTTAATCCATCATTGACTGCATTGGCGGTGAAAGCTAGAAATATTATCACTGAATTTAGTAAAGGTGCTGATAGACTAGATAACTTAACAGCTACTTTAGTTCAAATAACGAAAGCAGCGATTAAATTACTATCTATACTGCTTTTATTTCGTGTTGGTAGGTTTTTTGTTGTTGCGTGGCAGGGATTAAAACTATTAAATTTTCACGTTTTGGCGGCTGGAAGTGGAATGTTAAAACTTAAAAATATTGCACTTCTATTAACTAAGCAGCTACGTGCAGTACATCTAGTAGGCGTAGCTGGTGCTTTAGCGATTGGATGGGAAGTTGGTAAACTCATTGGCAGATATTCTGGCTTAGATAATAAAGTACGTGATATAATTGAACGTTGGAGAAGAAATCCAGAAGATATGCGGGCGTTTGCTATATCACTTGAAAACTCTGTAGAGTTGATGGATAAACTTGTAGAAAAAGCTGGACAACCTATAGGGTTTCTTGAACCTGATGAACTTAGAAATATCTCTAGAGTTCGAGAATTACTCAGAACATTTAAAGATGCAGATAGTAAGGGTCGAACTGCTGTAATGAAGAGTGTTACAGAAGTTCTTGAAAAGTTCGCTCCGACAGTAGATAAAGCGGTTAGTAGTTATACTCGTCTTGGTAAAGAAGCGAAGAAGTTTGAGAATGGTAGTAAGTCAATTTTAGAGATTTGGGAGAAAGCAGGAAGAGAGACTACTAATCAGACAGACCAGATTAATTTAGCAAATAAACTACTAGATGAACAACTTGAAATTGACAAAGAAATTGGAGAGCAGTTAGAACGTGCATCTAAAGCGTTGGAAAAAATTAGGGAGAACGCTACTAAGTTTGTAGATACTTCATTAGCTGAAGTTCAATTGTTTAGACCAGAAGCGTTGAAAAATGAACAGGAAGCGTTCAAACAGTTTCAAAGAGACGTTGGTAAAGATATGCAACTCCTACAAGGATTTGCTGGTGCAGCTTCAGAACGTATTCTTGATTTCGTTGAAGCGCATAAAAAGTTAGGTGTTCCAATTCCTAATGAACTTAAAAAGTTTATTAAACTTCTTGAGCATTATGCTAGAGAAGCTGAACGTACAAAAACTCATTCTGAATTTGTTGAAGAGTCATGGGAAAGACTTGAAAGTGCCGCTGCTTCATCTGGTCTCGCTACTAAACGAGCACTCACAGATTTTTCGTTGTTCTGGACTGAAGTATCCAGTAAAGCAGAAGAAAATGGTGAAACTGTAGAATTTGCATTGCGTGCAATTGCAGAAGAACTAACAGCGTTGATTGATGCAGCTAATAAAGCTGGTCAAGAGATACCAGAAAACTTAGCAGAGATCGCAGATCAAGCACGTATGTTTGCTTCTGTTGATGGACTTGCTGATAAGTTTCAAAGTGAACTGGAGACAATGGTTGAACGTCTTCGAGAGTTTGGTAAAGAATGGAAGGAACAATGGAAAGATTACGGTATGTCTATTGTAACTTCTATTGGTGATACTACTGCCAAGATTATAGTTGATAAAGAGAACCTACAGAAATCAGTAGGTGAATCGCTTAAGTCTATTGCAAAGCAGGGTATCTCGATGTTGATTCAATGGGGTATTCAAAAACTCATTTGGGATAAACTTACTAAGACTAGTATAGTTACAGAGCATATGGCGAACATGGCGGGTTATATGGGTGAGGTAGCTTTAAGCTCGTTTGCTTCTGCTGCTGCAATACCTGTTTGGGGTTGGGCTGCTGCACCAGGTATCGCGACTCAAAATGTAGGAATTGCGACAGGTATTGCTGCTGGTGCTATGTCAACAGGAGCCGCGTTAGGAGCCGGTACAGGGGCTTCACTTGTCGCGGCAGATGGTGGCATCTTTAATCGGCGTACGGATGTTACAATTGGTGAGGCGGGGCCTGAGGGAGTATTTCCGCTAAGAGGAGAAAGGGCTCGCCGTGCTGTCAAAGAGTTGGGGTTAGGAAACGAGTCTAACGTTGTGAATATCAGCATGCAATTTACTGGTGATAATTGGGTAGATAATGGAGTTAGTGATGAACTATCAAGGCGTGTTGCTGAATCCATTGACGAAATGATCGGTCTTGGTCAACTGATATCATTCCGACGGAGAACGATTTAATGGGTAAGCCGCTTATTCTATACGGGCAACCCAATCTACTCAATCACTCTTTTGAGGTAGATGCAGATGAAGCGGACCCATCAAGTTGGGACATTACCAGTTCGGTTAATGGACTCAATGACGTCGATGACGCACAGTTCCATAGTGCAGGAATTGCCGCCCCATCGGTACAATCCCTTAGACAAAATGTCTCTATTGCTGGTGCAGGAAACAAAGCCGTTGCTGCTCAACGTATCCAAGCAGATGATTTACTGGCAATTCTAAAAGCGGGTAATCTTGAATTCGGTGTTACTGCTATGGTTCGCTTAGGTACACCTGGCGTAGATAATAACGTATATCTTGATCTGAAACAATACGATGGAAGTAATCTAACTGTTGGTGAAGGTACAGAGAAAACCGCGCCCACCTCTAGGTCATTTATTGTTGGTTTAGGACCAGAATGGCTTATGTATGTTACCGCCCAGACTATCCATGCTGATACTGATCGAATGGAAGTTCATCTCAGATATGAAACTGATACAGTTAATGACTACGATGCTTCTGGTCATGTTTGGTGGGATAGGGTATTCATGGGAGGATTGGTTGATTTTCATAAGGGACTTAATAGGTATAAGTCTACTGGTAATACAGGTTATAATGTAAATCAAGGTGATGGTGTAGCGGAAATAGTTAAAGTTAATAAAAGTTCATCTGATTTAGATATCGATATAACTAATGTCGTTGAAAATAGTGTATTAGACTACCATTTAAAGGGGTTTCAAAAATTAATAGGTAGCGATACTCCTGGTCAGTGTGCTTTTTGGGCTGATCGTGATCTTTTTACTAATGGAGAGAGACACTATCAGTTTTTGATTCCAGATCCTAAAACTCCAAAGATTGAATATCCACCTGGATTTAATCGACGTAATTATAAGTATAAGTTTCTTGCGTACACGGAGTACACAGATTGAGTCTTTCAGATCAAAGTAAGACTATTTGCGTAGTGTGGGACTTTCCTGAAATTCAAACTAGATTTGTCACACGCGATCACGCTTTATTGAATTTACCTTCGGGGTGGACTCAATTTGTTGGTGCTATATCTACACCTAGTAGTGGCGCTAAGTTCGATCTAACTAAAGCTAGTCTTGAAGTAGGTGATTCAGAATTCAGTATTACAGATGTGGATCAATTAGTAACGGCATGGTTATCGACTAATGATGCCAACCTTTCTGAAACGTTAGTAATTAAACGTCAAGGTCTTTTTGGTGAAGATGAAGCAGATTATTTAGTATCTCGTTGGCAGATGGAAGACTATAGAATTGATATGGGTTTTGGTGGCGGATATAAATTCATGTTGACTAACGCATTTAAAGCTATGAGTAATGCGTTATATGAAGACTTTGATTCTGAAGCATTTGAATTAGCTGGTGATTTTAGAGATGGTGATTTAACAATTACTCTTGCTAATGTAGGTACTGATTCTTTATTTAGAGTGCCGGGTTATCTTTTAATAGTCGATAGAAGAACTAAAGAACAAGAACTAATCCAATATACGCAGCAAAATGGTAGAGCGTTTTCAGGAATTACTAGGGATTATTTTGGTGTTGGTGCTAGTAATAGTACCGGTAAAGATTTCATTATTGACCAATCTGAAGTATTCCATGTATGGGTGAAAAGAGGAAGTCCGGTAGACGTTCTTATGGAGTGGTTGACAACCACAGATGCAACGTTAGAATCTGGTGGCGGTGAACAACTAACAAATAGTGACCTCGATGATTGGTCCGGCGGTGAACCCGACAATTGGAATACTACGGGTACTGTAACCGAAGAAACTACAATTGTCCGTAGTGGTAGTAGTGCCAAATTGGATGGTAATTCGTCAAGTCCTACACTTAGTATTGAGCCTGCCTCGCAACCTAGTTTGACTCCCGGTAAGGGTTACAACGTATCAGTATGGGTATACGTCGCTGATGCGGGTAATGCATCTGAAACAATCAGAGTCAGGATCAGAAATGAAGACGGTTTAAAAATCTGGATTGAAGAAACTCAAACTTGGGATACATACGATTTTCAATGGTCAGATGAAGTAACTATTACTAGATTCGGTGTGTGGATTAAATACCATTGGTCAATTCTAACTGATTCTGGGTTTGATCCAGCCGATGATTACTCAGTAAACATCAACTTAGCTCAACAAAGTAGTGCTATCGCATACGTCGATGATTATTCTGTAATAGGTCCCTATGATAAGCAGACAAACGGACCATATGATTTAGGTGATGGAGATGGTGTAGGTGTAAAATATACACTCATCAACTTTAATAAAGTATATGAGATTCGTGACACTCTATGGCCTGTACCCACATTTGATGCGGCAACTGGTAATAAAGAAACTGGAACAGCCGTTTTATTTGTTGAAACTGAACCAATTGATGAACTTAAAGAATTTGCAGAATTACATCTACTTCTTCCGTTCGCTTTAAAACCACTCGTCAATTCAAAAGAACAATTCGTTATTGACCGATACCATGATTTCTTCCCTACTGAAACTACTATTGGTGATAATTGGGTAAAGAAAGACTTTTCAGCAGCAAAGTGGAAACGTAATTATAGCAAGGTCATTAATAATGCCAGTATGATGACTGACTATAATGTTAGTCGTGGTAAACTAATTCATTCGATTTCGGTTGATTCAATGGAAAGTGTGTCGGCTTATGGTCGATCTAAACCTTTATTGTTAGAGAGTCGCGGCGGGCGATCTGGTAGACTTTCTTTCCCAGAGTATGATAGTATCAATGATTGTGAAGTTGCGTGGGGTAGGATTGCATTAGAACTTAGTAATCCTTGGACGCAATTAGAAGTAAAGGTTTTTTATGAGTTCCGTGATCTTTCTCAAATCGATGCAGTATTGATGAATATTCCTAATATACCTGATTTAGTTAATGGTGTTAGAGGGTTGACTAATCAGAGGTTCTTCGTTGATTCTAAGAAGATCGATGAAAAGAAGGGGTATATTATATTGACAATACGTCAACGTAGAGAGCCTTTTAGACCTGCATTGGTAGCTCCTAATGGTTTATCAGATTATAATGCGGAATCTGACGCAAACCATATTTACGCTTTTGTTGGTGCAGATCCACCCAATCCATTTAGTGATGGTTCAGAAGTGTACAGGGTAATTTAATGGTTTGGACAAGCATACCACTCACAAGGTTTGATGATGATACGCCTATTGATGAAGATTTTTTAGGTGATATCCATGATAACCAAGAAGAATTACTCCTTACAAATGTAGATTGTCGAATTGATGGAACTGATGCTAGGACAACTTCAGGAACGTATGATAATATAGTATCAAACTACGTTACATTTCCATCTATGTTAGCAGTAACTTCAAATACGTGGCAATGGAAGTTGGCGTTTGAACATCAACGTAGTGCCGGATCAGCTTCATACGATATTCGTGCTAGAATAAATAACGGATCATGGATTGAAAAGTTAGCGTTGGGTTCTAGTATTTGGTTAGCAGATACGTTTATATTTCCTGATTCAGAAATAAAGGTAGCGTCATTACAAAATCAAGTATTGCTCGAAATTGAAGCAAAAATCGTTAGTACAGCTTTTGTTGAAGTTCGTAATCTTGGTGGTCTTTCTAGAGTGGAGATGGTGTAGTGCCTATTGCACCCGCAACATGGCTGGATTTCATAGAGATACTAGATGATGAATCTAGATCAGGTACTGAACTTGATGAAGAACACTCTGGTATTCTAAGTGCGTTATTCAACAATCAAGAACATTTGCGTGAACTACAGATAGACACAACGTTTCCCGAAACAAATGTCACATCCGCTACATACGTAAATGTCGTCACAAAGAAACTGTGGATTCCAGCATGGTGCGCAATACCTGTATCTGGAGCATTGAGTAGTATTAATTTCGTATGTAGTTATCAATCTAAGCAAACTGGTGCTACAGACCATGATGTGCGTGTACGAATTGATGGTGGTAGTTGGAAAGAACGTTTAAATCTAACTACAAGTATATGGACGTCACCAGAAGTAATTACTATTACTGATGTTGATTGGGATGCAGACGCTGCTGCTGGAACTGAAGTTGATTATGAAGTTGAAGCTCTGGTTACTGGTGGTGGGAGTGTTGATTTACGTGATATTTCATGTTGTTCATTTCTTAGAAGAGCGAATCCATGACGGAATTAATTAGACCGCAACGTTGGTCTTTATGGACTAGTTCAGAACGTGAAGCGGCACGTGAAATTAATCAAGTTATGATACGTAAGATACGTAATCGTTATAGTGCATTACGTAATCGACCAGCAGTACGTCCTTTTTTTGGAATCCAAACTCTAGCTGGTGGATCTGGATATACTGCAATGGGTCCAGGACCGGCTTATATGGGTATACCTAACGGTGCTCAACGTTTACTATGTAGAGCGCAAGTTAAAGCAAATATGACTTCAAACGTCCAAACTAGTTTTATTTTTAGATGCACACTTGGTAGTCATACAGGTAAGTTGACTCAAAGAACATTATCACCGAACTACGATCCTGATCTAGAATGGTCACTCCTTGATGGTAATGTTCTTGATAATGATGATACAACGTGGTGGGATATGACTTCAATCATACCTGATCCAACTATAGATGGTCCGTTTGTAGAGGCTGATTGGAATAGTGGGATTCATTTAATAGAAGTAGAGTTATCGGCTACTGATGCAAATTTAGTTGATTTAGAGGTTAGAACTGATAGACGTCAATGGGAATGGATTTCAGAAGATTATTTACCTACTATGCCTCCTGACTGGCAGGCTGGAACTGAATACACATAGGAGTATATTATGGCTATCACAACTATTGTAGTTTCAGGTAAGATTGTTAAACCAGATGGAACTGCACAAGTTGGTGGTAAAATTCAAATTACCCCTGTAACTTCAGGTACAGTAGATGATGCTGGAACTGAGCAACAAGTTAGTGGTGCATTAATTGTAGACATTGGTCAAGATGGATCAGTAAATTTCAACATCATACCTAGTGCAGAATATACTGGTGGATCAATCGATTACAACGCTAAGTTCATTCTTCCTGATGGATCAGTATTTACAAAGGTATGGACTGTTCCTGGTACAGCTACTGATATTGGCGATCTCTAATGGCTATTGCAGTAAAAACCATCGATGGTAAAATCGTTACTCCTGATGGAGTAGGGTGGGCTGGTGGTACTATTTATTTTAGTCTTAGTGTCCATGGTACAGTAGATGATGCTGGAACTGAGCAAATAGTAGCAGCTAATGGTGTTACTGTAATCCAATCTGATGGTTCTGTTGATTTTGATCTTATACCTAATGATATTATAACTCCTGCTGACACTGTATACATTGTAAAATTCTTTGCACCAGATGGAAGTCGAATGACGCAACATTGGCGTATATTGACTACCGATCCTTCAACTATTAATATCGGTGATGTTACAAGAGTATTCTCTTCATCTGGTGCATATAGTGCGGGTACATTAGCGAATCTATTAGATACTGATGTTACTGGTGTAAGTAATGATGAAGTACTTACTTGGAATTCAACTACTGAGAAATGGGAGCCAAAGCCAAGTAGTGGTGCTGGATCTGATTCGGATGCCATCCATGATAACGTGGCAGGAGAGATTTTACTTGTCTCAGAGAAGTTAACTCCAGATAGCCTTGACCTTGTTCTAATTGAGGATAGCGCAGCAGGACACGCAAAGAAACGCGTTAAAATGAGTAATCTACCTGGGGGCGCGCAAGCGGAATATACGACAGGTGGTAAACCCGCTGCAAATGCATCAAATAAAAATACACCTTATGTTGTAAAAGACCCAGGAGAGCACGCACATGGTGAAATCATTTACGAACGTGATGATACTAGTTTCGCTTATTTTATTACTTGGCGGCCCTTCTAGCGCACAAAACCAAACAGGTCCTGTTCAAACCGTAGACGCGGTTCCGTCTGGGGCGTGTAACACCAAGATTGTTCTCAAGGTTGGTGGTGAAGCTGCCGCAGCAGATCAAGGAAAGACGTACTGCTGTACTGCCAGCACCTGGTCGCAATGTTGGGAGGTTGACGTATCAGCAGAACTTGCTGCTGCGTTAGCTGATGAAACAGGTTCTTCTGCGGACAGTTTTGTCGTGTTTAGCGATAGTCCAACCTTTGTTGGTTGGGATGATGGTGAGACTGTTTTTGAGTGGGATGATGGTGGAGGTCACCCACACGAAATCAAAATGCGGATGGACCACGATTGTTTTGGTGGTCTTTGTCCGACTGGTGGCGACCATTATGTCGTACTCGTATGGGAACCAGAGTATGACGGTGACACACTTCTAGACGTATCTGGATTTGCAATGGGAGACTTTCGAGGCGTAAATGCTGCTGGTGGTGCAGCCATCCTCCAGATACGCGATCCTACAGATTTGTACCCTGACCTAGCTCTTACAGGGACGAATGTTCTCACTGACGTTGTAACCTTTAATCGTGATCCGAATGACGATTTGCAGATTCGAGTAAAGGGTGGTGATATCGGTCTTTTAGACGACAACCTCACTACGACTGGAACGATTACTGGGGAACAGATTACTTCAACTGATGACGCTACAGTAACTGGTAAACTGACGTCCGGTGATGTGACCACCGGAGGACTGACCTCTACTGGTAACACTGATATCTACAACTTTCAAGGTAACTTGGCGAAGGATAACAGCGGTAATTTCTTGGAGTGGTTCGTCGGAAACTCGCGTAGTGTCTTGACCAACTATGGACGTTGGCCGACCGCCGAGCTAACGTGTAACACTGGAGATTTCGCCTTGTCCGGCGACGATTGTACCGACTTGTTCAATTCGACGGGTCACTTCACATCGGATGTAGTTGATGCCGTGGGTTGTCCTGTACCCGGCCCTGGATGCGCACCGCAGTTAGAAGAGTTGGTGATCGTCGTCGGTGGCAATGACAACGGGCCGATTCATCCGAGCGATATCAACCATACAATTGGTAAGTGGTTCTGGCAAGCACGCTTCCACGGTTCTGAGTTTTACATACCTGACAATATGAAAGTCGAACTTCAGTATGACAACGATCTGGTGGGCGAGTCTGCTTGTTGCGACTCCGGAGGGACGGCCTGTACCTGGCAGACGGCGCAAGATGTTTCAGGATACCAAGCGAACGGTGACATTGAATCTCTTTTTCAATATACTCTGACCAGTGATTTACCTAATTACCCTGCGGGAGCAGTTTCCGTTTGCGGTATCCGCTGGACATGGGGTGACTGGCGCTGTACTAATGGAGGTTCGTGCAACTTAGACAAGGTACGTCTCTCTGACATGACCTTCGGTTACTTCATGAATGAAACTCACGGCGAGTATCCACTGACGTATGATCCTGACAACCGTAACTTCATGCTCGACGCGATCGAATGGCTGGACGACAGCGGCACGCTTTACGGAGTGGAATTCAATACTACGGCAGATCAGTTTGAACTTGACGCAGGAGTTGTAGTAAAGAATAAAACCAATGCGGTTGAGAACTGGACTATCGAAGCACTTAACTCAATTGGATACGGAAATCTCGTCATTCAAGATACTACGGATAGTCCAGGCGGGGGTTACGTATGTATTGGTGACTGGGACGGCACCGCCAATAAGGACTGTGCAGACGCGGGTTTTCTTGGTCAGCTGAACCTTTTGTCAGGGCTAGGGTACGCCGAACTCGTTCTAGCTGATACGAATATGACAGGTAGAGTTACATTCAATGCCAGTTCTACAGGAGATTTGACGATAACTCCTATTGGTGGCGACCTCAACATCCCTAACGCAACGCTAAATATTACTGGAACGGGGAGCATTGATCTCACCAGCAACGCACTTGTTGACGGAATTCTTGACTCTGGTGTCGCCACGACCACCCACGCTACAGACGCTAATTTCCTCCAGCTACTGCGTCATGCCACCGATTGCACCGCTATCACCGACGGCAAAGACGGTGAGCTGTGCATCGAGGAGGACGATGACGCGTTGTACTCCTGCCAGGAGACTGGCGACGGTACCTGCAATACTCCGGGCGAGTGGATCTCTGTGGGTGGTGGCGGGTTTAGTCCCACCGATCTTGCTACCGATTATGGCACCGAGACAATTACGGACACTTGGACTATCCAATCACTGTTTAACTTCGATAGTGGTACCGAGGGTACGTTACGACTCCCTACCAGTACGTCACTCCCCGGTACTTGCTCGATTGGTGACACCTACTACGACACTGATGGTGATACCGACGGTGAGTTGTACGTGTGTCGAGCAGCGAACACGTGGAAAGCAGTCGATGATGATGGTGGTGCGGGTGGGTTTGTTAGCTGGGACGTGACTGACACCGACGCCAGTCCGATTCTAACTGTTGATTCAACCGAGCAAGTTCAATTCATCGGTGCCGGTACTGTGACAGTATCTGCGGCTGCTGACGGTGCCAACCATGACGTAACAATAACTGGTTCAGAAACCAACGATCTAGAGACTGACGGAGCCAACGGAATCGCAGACGAAGAAATCGTATGGGGTACCGGTACTGGGACAGCGGCCTATGGAAAGATTTCTACCCTTCCAGAAGAGCTTGCACCGGCAGCAGGAGATTGGTTACTTGCTGAAGATGATACCGGAGCACTTAACAAAATTGACGTAGGCGATCTCCCAGGTAGTGGTACAGTTGGAGGAAGTGGTAACGTTCAGTATAGTAATGGGGTGGGAGGCCACGACTCTGAAGCCGCGTTTAATTATACTCCTGGGACCAATACACTTGCGGCTGATGTGTATACTTTTCCCGACGATAGCGTTGGTAAATTAGGTGTGATATCCTATAGTGTTGCAACCGATACCTATATGTATGGTAGTGCCGCTGACGCGATTTATCCTACTGCGTTTGGTTCTAGAGGAGTGTCGTATCTCGAAGCAAACTACGTCCAAGATAAGGTGATTATCAAGAAACCATTCGTTACTGACGTTGGTATCGGTGGCTCATTCTCGGATAGCGTAAAGGTTGATTCACCAGGAATACTTAGCGCATCGCATTTATCAACGGCATCGGCAGCCGGGACGACTTGTGCGACGGGCGCTGACCTTGAGAATCAAATCAATCGTTTCACGACAGTTGGCACCGGCACAGCGAATTATGCTCGCATGGAGTCGTGCGTCACGATTGAGGCAGGTTCTTTATTCACAGTTATCAACGACGACAGTAGCGGTAACGATACTCTCAACCTATGTCCTGCGACCGGTGGTGATATTGGAGCTGGGATTAATACGGCAATCGAGGTCCCATATGGGATGGTGGCAATCTGCACTTGTCACAACACCGATACGTTTGCTTGCGCACTTGACTATTGGGAGGGGTCTGGACTTTCTGACGCAGAGATAAACGACTTGTCGGTTGCTGTCACTTGGGCTAATGTTCCCGATGCCAACGTGGACGGCGGCAACGAACGCGATGAGGTTCTGGTCGCTGCTGCTGGTGGTACGGATCTCACCTGTGCCGCTGGTGTGTGCAACGTGGACAGCCCGGTCACATCAGCGACCACCGCGACAACTGCGACGACTGCGAACAATTTAGCGTCTGCTGCACTTGATGCCACAGCGGAAATTGACGGTACACTTTGTGGCACCAACGAGATTCTTGAGGATCAGGGGGCGTCGTGGGTTTGCATCGCTACGCCTTCTGGCGGCGGTCATGGCGACGGGCTAAACTGCGCCGTTGGAGAGATCCCGTTGGGTGTAGATGCCAACGGTGCGGTGCAGGGTTGTTACGAACCGGCAGAGGCAGATATTACTGATCTTTCGCACTTTACGACTGGTGACGAGATTAATAACCTAAGTGTCGCCGTCACTTGGGCTAATGTTCCCGATGCGAATATCAACGGTGGAAATGAGCGTGACGAGGTTCTAGTCGCCGCTGCCGGCGGTACGGATCTAACGTGCGCCGCAGGCGTTTGCAATGTAGACAGTCCAGTAACGTCGGCAACGACCGCTACAACGGCAACGACCGCTAACAACCTCGCCGCTGGCGCACTCGACGCAACGACTGAGATCGACGGGACTATGTGTGGCACCAACGAGATTCTTGAGGATCAAGGCGCGTCATGGGCTTGTATCACTACCCCGGCTGGCGGTTCTGAAACGAATACGCTGACCACCGTGCTTACCGGGATCGTAGACGACCAGTTCGTCGTCGGCGGCGCAGGTGTGGCGACCTATGACACCGTGCCTGACTGCGATGCTGCTGGTGCCGCTCTGACCTACGACACGACTGCAAACAATGTTGCCTGTGCAACGGACTTGGCTACCGATACGGAGCTTGCGGCGCAGGATGAGTGCAGTGAAATCACAGGCTGCGTCGTCAGTGCCATTACCGCAACCGGCGTGACCTACGAGAACCTGAGCACCAACAGTGACATTGGGTTCGGCGCATCCCAGGTGCCGCAGGGTTCGCTCACTGCACCATTGGCAAGTCCGGCTTTAACTGGTACGCCTACAGCACCGACTGCATCGAGTGGTGACAGCGACACGAGCATTGCCACAACTGACTTTGTTGACCGGCGTACGCAGCATCAGTGCAAGACCGTTGAAAGTCTCGTAGCTGCGGATGACAACATAATAATGGACGTATTCCGACAAGCCGTAACGATCACCGCAGTTGCGTGCGAATCCAGTGCAGCCGCGACAGTGGTGCTTGAAGACTATGGTGGTACAGCCATCGAGACTATTGTCTGTAACACCGATGGTTCACTCACTTGGGATATTTCAATGTCAGGTACGGCAACACTGATAGCAGGAGAAGTTATGCGGATGGACACCACATCGGAGTCAACGCCGACCTGGACGATGATTTGCTGGGAGTGGACGAATGACTAAGCGAATCCTGGCAGTCCTGCTGCTGGCGTGTTCGCCCGCGCTGGCCGACACCTACTACCTACGCGACACCACGGGTGAGGCGTGCGGTTCGGGTACTCGGCGCGATCTCAGTACAACGGCAGGCACGGCAACGCTCACCACCAGTATCGTATCGGCGACGACCTGGAACATCGTTCCCGGAGCGGGCGACTACGCCTCGGGAACGTGGACGAACAACATCAAGGTGCAGGTCGGCAGCGGCGGCGGGCCTGCAAATCGCGTGACCTGTACTGTCGCCCGCTATAACAGCGGTTGCACGTTGCAGGAAACGATGGTGAGTGCGGAGTCAGGCACCATGACCAAGGGCACCGTCTGTGGTACCGATGCTGAGAGCATCAATACGACCGGGTCGCCGGGCGCTGTGACGTTTGCCGCAACCGACATTCTAGTCATCGAATGCTCACGCACGAACGGCAACAAGTCCATTGATACCTGCTACGACGGCAATAGCGGGGACTACAATTCGAATCTGACGACGCCAACATTCACCCCTGCCGCAGCAGGGCGTTCGCGGCGGATGTTTTGAGTTATCGTAAACAGCGGCTTACTGGATATATGAGTGCTTTCGCTGTGATGGTCGGAGTCACTATGGGCGGTGTATTTTCAACCTACGTTGATCGCACCAGCCCAATAAATTCTAACCCCGCGTTTATAGAACGTCCACCCATCGAAAATATGAGATGCCCAGTTTGTAGTTCGCCAAAGTCTGATCCGTTCGATGGTGACCGCATGTATCTAAAAAATCCAAACGGACCTGATCCTCGCGTGATGTTCTGTAAGAATAAACATACGTGGCGTGGAGATACAGGTGAACAGATTAGACTCGTTCCGTAATTTGAAGAATGGAAGCACCGGGCTCTGCTGACCTACCCGGCGGGACACGGTCTTGAGTTTACCCCCTCTTCTCAAGATCGGTTACAAAGCCCGGTGCCTCCTGTTACGGATTGAACCTTCCTTTTTGTGGGCTATATAGGCTCATTTCCCGTCAGGCAGCGTAGGACCTTCCCTAACCAATTTGACCCCGATATCGGGCCATTGCCCTAGCCTATGAAGGTTCGGGCGTTAGGGAGCGTCCTACGGAGCCATTTTTCGGTTCAGAAGCGTCGGGTGTCCTCCACTCCTTGTTTTCTTTTAAACGGATGCGTGTTTGCTTACCGAAGTCTTTAACTTCCATTGAAGGGAAGTGATTATGTACTTGCAATAGTTCAGTGTTTTCAATGTAAAGATAGAAACGTTGCTCTCTTGATACTAAGGCTTTAATAAACCCTTCTAAGATCACGGATCTGGTCTTTAGATTAGTGATCATTCCTCGTTTATCATCGAGTAACAGTATGTATGATTCAATGCGCACCTTACTATCTTTGAGTTGTTCTTTTAGTGAGTCTATATCTTCATTCAGTTTATAGACCAAGTTGATTTTTGTGAGTTGCGACAGAACTCTTATAACTTTTCTAATCCACTCACGCATTAGCTTCCTCCCTCTTCTTCTTACGTTTCTTACGTTTGATCCGTAAACGCTTTCTATTCAGTAGCTCTGGATCTTCGTATACCGATGAGCCCGTTATACACTTCCGAATATAGTCACTTAAAGACCAACTAAAGCGGGACTTGGAACCCACCCGAGTGACTATCTCCAGAAGGTTAAAGTTAGCCATGAGCCGTGATACTGTAGCTGTGGGATACCTTGTACCAATTGCGATATCTCTGGTACCTATTGAATCATCTTCATGTGGACACTCTTTCCACATGTACCGAATGATATCTTCTACTCGTTGTGGAAGTGTGTCCAGCACCACTTTCTGAATGATTCGTAGATCGGTATCATTAACTTCATTTCGATCATCAACCATAGCCAGCGACATAGCCAACTTAGCAAGTTGCTTTCCGAGTCTTGATCCAACTTCCGCAGATGGTCTACCCTCGACCATATCAGGTCGGTATCTATCACGCGCAATGGACGCTCTCGCTCTTGCTCCCAGTTTTGCCAAAGCGATGATAGTACCCAGGATTTTACTCGGTATCTGAGGTTTGGTTGTACCGTTTCGTTGCATGAACGATTGGACAACGTCTTCCATTTCTGAACGCATTTCAGTTTCGATATTAACGTTGGAAATTGCCTTTGCGATAATTTCGTCTTCACTGAAATGGCGTAAATTATCTGCGACACAGAACTTAAGAAAGCGTTCTCCGAGTGAAGCACTCTTGGAACCTTCGCTGTAAATTGCTGGTGTGACAGCAGCAAGTATTGAGAATCGGCTATCATATCTACGGACAATGCCGTTGCCAAAAACCTTACCGCAGCTTCCGTCGTATGCGTCCCTAAGAATCCCAAAGATTTCATCCTTCTCATTATCACGCATCTCCATGATTGTAGTAAAGTCCTTTATTATCAACACTTTACCATCCAACTTAGGAATCAATGATGGATCTACACCGTTCCGAAAATGGAATCCACTAATCAAACTGCGCGATGTGAGTGATGAAGTTATATACGTTTTCCTTGTCCTATTAAACGCAGAGAGTGTGGCTGTTTTAGAACCTCCTGGGGGTGCGACAAAGAACATCCAAATTGGGTCACCATCTAATCGGTTGGACAATACTGTGGCTAGTGCAACTCGGATACCGTCTGTATCACTTAAGTGGAGCCATTTTTTGAAGACCTTTTGGACCTGCGTAAATGATGCAGGTTTCTTGTACGCACTTTTCGTGGAAACGTCGGAGTCCTCATCATCGCCCGAGAGACGCGGTTCTCCCACAAAGAGCGTTTGGAATTTTTTGAGACCTGTCTTCGGTTTCTTTTTATTGTACCACTCAACGACCCAATCGCGGACGTCAGTTCCATCACTGCTTTCTTCAGGGAATCTAAGGAAGTGGAGAGTGCGACACTTATCATGGAGTTTCTTGAAGGTTTTGAGTTCACCTTGCGCTCCTGCTTCGTCGTTATCGTAACATAAATAGACGTCTCTATTCTCGAACCACTCTACCCATTCATCCCGAAATGTACCAGCACCGGGAGTCGCTACAACAATACCACTCTTACCACATTTACGCAACAACCATTGGAGCGCAATAGCGTCCCATTCACCTTCGCAAACGTAGATGGGTTTGTTAGGGTGCGCTCGCGCCATCTTTTCAGCACCAAGCAACCCTGGCTTACACCCTTTAGTTGTCCATACACCATGAACCTTAGGTCGCCAATAGCGGATATCAATAACTTTACCTTCTCGGTTCCGAACGGGAATGGTGTATTTCCCTGCCCCATAGCCTACACCCCAGAAATCAAACGCTTCTTCGGGTAGACCTCTATTCTTTGCCAGTTTAGGAAGTCTACCGCTCGCATTGAGTTCGGAAATAGCTTCAAGAAACTGATAAAGATTTCCCTTGAGATTAGCAGTTTTACTATCCCATAAGAGAGTTTTTTTATTGACGTAGAACTTACTAGATTTGTCAGTGAATGGACACCGACCATAATATTGAGATGTGGATTCGCCCTCGAACTCTACGCCGTGTAATTCAAAGGCGCGTACATTACTGTCCTTCGGGAGTTTCACAGGACAACTCCACTAATCCAGCTTCCGTTATATTAAATCTTTCCTCCAAAGGGTTTTTAGTAATGATTATAGTATTTCTAGGATCATTACCAACTCTATGCAACCAATCCACAAAGTTGAAAATGTCAGATTGGCACGCCGCTGTTAGATAGGTTGGAACTGTAAACTCTTTTTTCTTCTTACCGTCACGGATTAAGACCGCTCTCATGCGACCTCCAGTTCTATCTCTTTGGTCTTATGCCATCTTGTACGGCATATCTTAACTCCGACAGGTAATTTCTGTGGGAGTTGAAGGGGCTCTCCTGCACGTTGCATACAGGTAATGAGATCGCGCATTAAACGCTTACAGTGGTAATGTAACGGGAGTTCAATAATCTGCTCATCATGGAGTGACATTAACTGTCTAGCCTCCGGCCATTTCTCCTTTAGTACAGAATGAACGTTAATCAATGCTTCTTTCTGAACGTCTGCTGCTGTTCCTTGAACCAAGTAGTTCACCGCTTTGTAGGTGTAATCAGGGTGCACATATGAATGACGTCCATAGACGTTACTGACAAAACCATCTTTTCTTGCTCTGTTACCTAATCGGTGAATGTATTGTTCGATGTTCCCGAGTCTCTGCATATAGGCATCTTTATACTTCTTCGCTTGTTCATGCGAGCACGGAACAGTTTGTGACAACTTCTTGATGCCTCCTCCATACAACGTTTGAAAGATAATGAGTTTTCCACATTTCCGATAGTAGACCAGTCGATCCTCATAATCCGGTTCATCACCAAATACGATCTTTCCGATCTCACCATGAAAGTCTCCACCACCCATGAGTACATCTAGCATCTTTTGATTCTTAGACACCATAGCGAAAATCCATACTTCCAACTGACCGAAATCAGGGAGATACCACATATGTCCTGGTCGTGGACCTAATGTTTCGCGTGGTTTGAGAGCCACGTTAGATCGCCTACGTCCCGTTGTCTCTGAAGCTACGTTCATTAAGTTGGGATCATGTGATGATAGTCTACCAGTAATAGCACCTATACCTCTAATTTGAGGGTGTAATATATACACACCATCTTCTAACACCATATGCTGTCTATAGGTTTTGATAAACCCATTGACCGCCCGCCTCGCATTTGACCATTCTAGGATAGCACGACAGAGGGGGTCTGGATTTTCTTTCTCAGCATGAAATTGTAAGAAGTGTCCACTGACCTGAGGCTGTCCGTTTGGAAATTTCTTCGATGGTTGGGTCATCCTCTGAACTTCAAGACCACGCTTCTCAACAAGTTCTTTAATTTTCTGTGGACCGCTATTGGGATTGAACCCTTTGTACGCTTCCTTGCGTATGACACGTTCCTGCTTCTTAATGTAGTCATTATAGTACTTTGCTAACCGATCTACATGGTTTGGGAATACTCGCATCCCCGCAAACTCCATGGTCTTGATCGGTCCATCATACAGTGCAGTCTCTCTATCAAACACCGCTTTATACTTTGCGTTTTTAGCTACCTTTGGTGCCAGTAGCATATATAGAAGCATGGTTCGTTCGGCATCTTGAACCGCATATCTCTTACAGAGTTCAGGATCCGCTAACCAATAATCCGCAAAGTGTGGTTTCTTACCGAAGTGCTCCTCTGTAGCAATACACCAACCTTTGTTCTTAGCGATTTGTCTTGCAGCTTTTGTACTAGCTTCTAACTGCTCCTGGTCATCCTTGGGGAATCCAAACCATTTCTCCCCCAGAAATTTCAGATCGTACCTAAACTCATTTCCATGCGTTACAATGTGCGCCATTAGAAGAGTATCTAATATGGGTCCACGGATTGTAAAACCTGCATGGATTAACTGCTTGTAATCAAACGGAGCGTGGTGTAGTACTTTAATGGTGTTAGGATCACCAAGTATTTGTTGTACCTTTTTAAAGGTTTTGGGTTTTCTTTTGTAAAGTACTTCACGGGTAAAAGGATCTACTTTGAAGCGAGCATATCCTGTAGTTTCATCATCCCAACACCAACTGATAGCAAACGGTCTTGCTGGGTGAAATAAACCACCTTTAGACGCATTATCCCAGGGTATGAGACCTGTTGTCTCCGTATCGACCGCTATGACTTTATGTTCACTCATTATTTTTAGAGTTAATAACGCCAAGTCGTACAATAATTGATAGCGCTATTCCAAGAATAACTGCTGCTCCTGTTATTGCACCAAAGAAAAACGTAGCCCAATTGAAGTCCATTACTCCCTCCTACCAGGATGCGTGAATGGTTGAAATCTTATTCGCACTCATTTGCTGTTCATTTGAATAGTCACGTATTTTCATTCCTACGCAAATGAATAATGCTTCAATTGCTTGACGCTTACGGACACCGTGGCATTCCACGATAACGTGATCGATCTTCTTTAAGTGGTCAGTTATTTCTGGAAGGATTACAGTTTCAAATCCTTCACAATCAATTTTCAGTAGTCGGATTCTTCTACCAGCACGTGATAGTACCGTATGAATTCTAGTATTGGCGCTTACTAGAGTGATCTCCTGGTGATGGTTGTCCTTCTTAGGGTCGAGGAACGGACCAATACCTAATCCAAACGACCTAGTCGCCCTACCCATAATATCCTTTTTCTCATACGTATTCGATAAACCAACGTTCTTGATTGAAAAACGCACTCCGTTCAATCTCGCATTCTTGACGGCGAGTTTGAAAAGAACTGGGTGAGGTTCAAAAGCAAAGACCTTCGCTGCTCCGTGGAGTCCGAATAGGATCATGGTGTCACCGATATATGCACCAATGTCAATGACATACTCACCTTTGATACCAATCTCATCTAGGAGTGGTCCGTAGATATCATCTACGAAAATTTCCTTGATTTGTTCTGGATCACTCCGTGAGCGTTTGCGTATGATTATAGGTATCCGATGACCCCGGTAATGCGTCTCGATTTTCTTTTCGTTAGGGAGTAGATCCATCAATCGGTTACTTTTGAGGACCGCTGATACGTAACTCCATGCATTTCGTGAGCGGGAGACTGACCACAAACACTGCACATGGTATCCCCTTCGTCTATTTGAGCTACGTGAGGAACCTCTCTCATCTCACGCCACATATACTTATCAGGGTCAATATGCGTTTTCTTTTCAGCAGCAGAGGCAAGCGAACCTTGATAGTTCTCACGCTTCTGTACTAGTTGCATGATAATACAGTAGTTGGCAATATCCTTCAGACGGGACCAAATGGTTTCGCTGTCAAGGTTACCTTCTATCACGAACCGACGGACAGCGTGCATGTGCTTGTTGATGTGGACTAAGATCAGAAATGTGGGACGGACACCAAGTTGCCGCGCCTCTTCAAACACTCCGTCCAGAGCATCGGGAAATCCACTCTGATAGTCTTTTGCTTTCCGGGTTAGTTCCGCATGGCAGTCTGCGAAATACTCAGCAGATAATAGGAGGAACTCTTCAGTTGTCATTACATCAACCTCTGGTTACACGCGCTCCTAACGCGCTATGGAAAAATGAGGGAGCCGAGCTATTGCCCGACCCCCTCACCCGCGTTAGCGGAGCGTCGAACGCCTGCTACTTCCGTTTCTTCTTGCCCTTACCCTTCGCCTTCCCCGAAGCAGGTTTCTTTTGCTTAGGTCGCTTCTTGGGTTCCTCGGGAACGTCCTCTTCTTCCTCTTCCTCTTCCTCTTCCTCTTCCTCATCGTCGTCGGACTCTTCTTCCTCTTCCTCTTCCTCTTCGTCGTCTTCAGACTCTTCTTCGTCGTCCTCTTCCTCGTCGTCCTCTTCCTCTTCAGTATCGTCGTCTTCTTCCTCGACGTCTTCTTCATCTTCGACGTCTTCATCATCCTCTTCATCACTTTCGTACTCTTCTGCATCGTCTGATGAGAGAGTTTTCTGGATTCTGAGGTTCTGATACTCGCCAGAAGACTTCAGGGTAATCCGAGCAATGATACCATCGGATACGATCTCTTCCAGAGACTCAGGAATGTCGTCGAAGTCTTCGGGGATCTCGTATCCAAGCCGTGCATATGTTCTGCCGACCCAGACCAAGTTCTCCTCAGTCTCACATCCACTGAAGTCCATGACCTTCTGGCCTTCGTACTCACCCTCTTGGAAAGTCCAGGTCCAGTTGATCTGAAGCCGTTCTGATTCACCCTTCGATTGGGTGAGTTCGGCTCCCGTGAGCTTTGCGATGTACCGACCATCTTCATACTCGGTAAATCCCGCGTCTTTTTCAGCTTCCTTACGCGCTTTCTTCCAACGCTTTTTGGCAGCCTTGAGTTTGTCTTTGAAATTCGACGCCATCAGCTAGCACTCCTCTTTTTCCGACGGATCTTGGTCTTCTTCTTTCGCACTTTAGGTTTTTCTCCAGGGTCGAGTTCATTATCAAACGCTCTCTGAAAATTAGCCCAAGTTTCCTCTGACGACTTACCAGCCGGAATGAACTGAATCGGCGTCCCGTCTGTAAACCGAAACCGCTCTTTCAGCCGGTGTCCTGCCGCAACGTGATCGTTACCGAGAATTCGCAACCAGCGCTCATTCCCGATATACTCATACGACACCCAAATGTCAACCAACGCTTCCATCACATCGCGGGCTTGACCGCTCATGGTTGGCATGATCTTGTCGTACGTCCCACCACTACGTTTCTTAATCTCCCTTTCTGCCGAGTGGCTGATAAAGGCTAACCCTTTCCCCGTAGACCCGAGGCGGGAAACCTGTTTAATGAACTCGCGTTTGACTGCGTGCCATCCCTTTCCATACGCTGCATCAGTTGGGTGGTCAATTCCCATCCTTTGACAAACGTGATCCAAGCACATATCATACGCGACGTCGGTGGTATCCACGACTACTGGATTGAATCCGTCTTCTCCATTTTCCGTCGCATCCTTTTCAAGCAATGAAACGTACTTCTGAAAATCACGCCACCGTTTAACAGGACGTTGGTAAATTTCTAATGCTCGGCCACCCGGTTCAAACATCGCATAAAACGGGTTACCCGCATGACTGAGCATAGACGTCTTACCAATCTTTTTCTCACCATAAATGAGAATTAGATAGTCCCAGAGGTTGTCGCTAGGAACTGACTTCTTAGTTGGAAGTGTTAGTTCCTGGGCTCTAGACGACCGTTTCTTCTTTCTCTTCGCCACGTTCCTCCATCCTTGCTACAATACCCTTAGCAGCGGGCATAGCGTTATCAAAGTTGATGGGTCCACGTTGCTCAATCTGCTCCTTAAGCAACTCCCACATTTCACTTACTTTCATCGCCACGGACTGTCTCCTCCATGGACTGCGCCCATCGGGTTTTCCCTGAAGCAACTAACTCTAATACTCTTGTCCTTTCAGGATCGACCATAAACCTTTCGGTCCAAATCCGGCAGGGGTGTAGATCATATCGAACCTCTCCATCCTCACGGAGTCCGAGCACCGCTTCCGTCCTCTGATGCGCTTCGATCTTACTCAGACACTCACCCCCAGGGCGTTTGCATGGAGGCATGAAGAGTATTTCCAACTCCGGTTCAATCTCACAAAGTTGTTCCATCATGGACTGTAGAACGTAAGCCCAATACTCTTGCTGTAATAGATGGCATGTACGTGCTCTAGTGATACTCTGCGCTAGATCCCGAAGAGAGAACGTCCATCCAAAACCTGTTCGCATGTGGAGTGGAAGCAACCCTCTTGCGTCTTCCACAGGAATACCCAATGCTAAAAGGCTGGCGTATCCTTTGTCGATAGTTGACATAGTTTCTTTATAGATAACCTTCGCAGCGTCATTAGTTTCAATTTCTGGGGTAGTGAGGTATTCGCCTCTCTTCGAGAAACCACGTTGATCTCTGATGCGCTGTGACCGTGCGAAGAATCCGGTCTTTCTATAGCGAGTCATCTGGTCGAAGAATGCACGTGGCATCCCATCAATCCACCAACCGAATTGGATGAACTCGGGAATCTGTGTGAACTCGTAGATCAGTTTCTCAAAGAGTTCTTTTTCAGCAGTACGTCTTTTCAGATATAGTGCAGTTTCAGGACCCTTAGGTATAACCTCTAGGTCTCTAGACCGATTCCAAACCTCATACATGACACCGAGTGGATCTCTGGTGTACGATATGAGTTTTACCTCTGGTGGGTTGTCTTTGAATGTACTCACTCGCCCTCCTTGCGTATCATTGCCGACATTGCACTAGCGTATGGTTCAATCCTTTCATGCCAATCTGTGTTCTCAATTCGTTTGGCGACTATGTTAAGGTGCGTCGCAGCGGCACGGTTTCCTAATGCGACTTCACGACGGAGGTAGAGCCACACAGACCATACGTCTGCAAAGTCAATTATCCTACCTTCAAGACTAATTAAGTCTTTAGCTGTACGCCACCGATCCATGAGGATAGATCCACCACCAGGAAGTTCTGAATAGTTCTCTTCAAGAACTTTAATCGAGGCACGGGTCATTTCCTCGTTGAGTTTCATGCTGCTGTACTTGAACGGTCGGATTATATCCCCGGTGATGGATTCGTCGATATCGTGAAACAAACCCTTCTCTAGTAGAAGTGCGTAGTCGATCATCGTCGCACCATCACCGTCATTCTCACGTTCTTCGATATGTTGCGCCAGTATCCATGACAACTGCATTACGAAGTAGGTGTGCTCTGCTACACTCTCACGCTGGTGCTGCGGGAAAGAGGAGTAGCGATAGACCAACGCCATGCGATCCATTGGCGAGTCCATCCACTTGGTCAGGAGTTCATGCGCTTCATGAAACGCTTTATTCTCTTCGTAACTCATTCGATTTCACCTTCCCACGTTTTCGACATATCGATGCCTTCAACCGATATAAGCGACCCTCTACCTCGCTCTATAATATCTGTTGCAAGTACGCGGATACACGATTCCAACGATCTGAACGGGATCAGAGCATTGACCGTATTCACAACCATCAGATTCAAACCCGCCATCATGTTGCTTGTCACACCCAGACGAACGGTACCTGCTTTGTCTGCGTATCCCAATTCCCAAGATGTACCCATATCTTTGTAGGTTAGGTCAGCGATCATGAACTTACACGTATCAATGTGTAATTTGTTCAGAAAGAACGCTCGGTCAGCGACTATATCAGGATCGCCTGGTCTGTATCTGCAATCAAAACGTGGAGAAAAGAAACTAAATCCACACTCACGAAGTGCATTTTCAATTCTCTCAACTTGAACTATATGCTCAGGTTTAAAGAATGGTGCTGCGATATACACATCCCTTATACGTTCTTGTTGAGGCGTTCTATCAAGGTCTTTTGCTGCTTGATACCACCGTGTCATTTCGGTCCTCCACTAAAGAACGTATAATCATTACGGGAACATATCGGTAGAAATGGACACAAACCAAACTTTCCGTTACATTCTCCAGTATTACGATAATGAGTTAGGGACCCTACAGAGTGCTCTCTCATTCCGTCTAACCATTTCAGGTATTCAAGAATAATACCTTGAAGCTCACCTTTAACACGTGTTACTTCATCTTTGTCAGTGACCATCTCTATACGTATAAAATAAAATTCAGGTCGCTTTTTGATATCGGTCAGACAACGTTGTGCATATTCGCCTGAAGGTTCTTCTTTACGTCTATAGGTTCCAGGTCTGCGAATGTAGTTGTATAGAACTCCCTTTGGTAGCTTACCAAATAAGTGTTCTAATGCAATCATATACATACCGTGCTGAAGTCCGATAGGGATTGTTTCGACAAGTTTATCGACCACGATCTGTGAAGAGGTCTTGTTTTCAAACAACCAAAGACTTTTCTTCTTGACGAACTTTCGTCTGTCTTTCTTACTTCTAACTTTCCGGTAGAGCCAGTAGGCACTATCCATCTTTGCGTTGATGTTTACTTCGATGTGACCTGATACCTTTACCGGAATCTTGTGAAACCGCTCTGTAAGCGTTGAATCCCACTTCATCTCAAATAGATTTTTCTTCCAGTATTTAAAATACTCTGGCATGATAACTTCAGCAAGAGCGCATGAAGTATCAAGATACTCTAGTGCTTTCTGACCAGCTTTAGGATTCTCTTTTTGCCACTGCTTTTCAGCCATACTGACATAACGTTTGATACGTTTTGGTCCTGGAAGTTTAGTAATCTTTCCTTCACCAATACCGCGATGAACGTGCTGCTGTACTTCAGCGACAATAGTACCAAATGTCAAAGGATAGGAGGGTGATACGGGTACCACACCTTGAGCCGCAAACGCAGCTTTCTGCCTACAACCTAACCAGTCTGAGATTTTAGAATAACTGATACCATGTTTACGAGGATCGTAGGGCTCACGTTTATGCATTACAGTATGCAGGTGCAGACGCAGATCGGTACGCCATTAATTTTTTGTTGCCAGCAGATCGGAGTGGCGATACCGCAACGACCTTCCTGCTCCCACTCAGCCTGTTTACAAGCGCAAACGTGCCCACAGGGCTCCGGGGTACTGAACGGCCACCAACTTAACACAATTGAAGTGCAAGCTAATGCAGTTAGTACAATGGCGCAAGTTAGTACATAACGTTTCCATGATCGCATCTCAGAACCTCCCTTGGAAATAGAGTCCTAAACCAATAGCGTCCCATGCATGGGTCATCGGCATGATTCTAGCGCACGCTTTCGGGATTCTTGCTTGAATACGTTTAACCATCGCAGGTTTTGGAAGCTGACCTTTCCACTTAGTCGGTGTAATTAGATGGACACGCCGTTCTTCATCACTGAGTGCGAATAGCATACAGCCGACCAATGTCGTTAACTTAACAAGTGAGTTGGCTCTTGCTGTCAATTGTCCACCAGCAGACTGCATGTACTGTGGCATCTCGATTACAACGTCGCTAACCACTTCATTAACTGCTTTATCATATACCGCTTGAGCATACCAAATAGCTCTAACGTCCCACTCTTCGCCTCTGGGAGCAGTAATGACTGTCGCTGATTCAAGACGTTTACCGGACCAAACAGAGATGCCTGTACCACCCAGACCAGGGTCTACACTCATCATTCTGATTCGGTCAGGAATCATTAAACGGCACCCCCACAACGGGGCGAATCGTCATAGGGGTGCCTTCGGGTTGGTCTATCGTGTTGCCTGAAAGACCAAACAGCAACGCGAAGACCCTTCATTTTCGACTTAATCGTGATAGACCACGTAAGCATTCAATACAAACCATACCTTTAGGGTATTCTTGCGCGAGTCTACTCGGTAATTCTGATAAGTCTTTACTGCAATAAGTTCTTACAGTTCCTAATTTTGTCGCTATACGCATAAGGCACCAGATGATTGGTACTTTACGTCGCTTATCTTCAAGCGGATAGAACTTCATTTGTTGAACCTTAATTTGAGAACTTTTGCCAGAAGTCTTTTTGCTACGATATTCTTGTCTACCGTCAAATCAAGAACGTCTTCTTCTATCGATCCTTCGGTGACAAGATCAATGAGTAGCAGGGGTCGCCCTTTCTTTGGGTGAATGATCCGGTCTTCTGACTGAAACCGTTCCTCCCCGGAATAGGTATGGGAGTAGTAAATTGCTGTGTCAGCGGCACTATAGTCGATACCCATTTTTCCGGTCTTAATTTGAACCAAAAGAAGTTGGTACCGACCTTTGGCAAACTGCCTCTGGATCTCACGACGATCAGCAACCTTAACTCCTCCTCTAACTATAGCGCATGTGAACCCGTTGACTCCGTGTAAAAAGTCATACATCCACTCAATCTCTGAGTTGTATTTGAACCAGATAACAACCTGCTCACCCTTCAACTCACCTTTGAGTAGTTCCAAGACTTCTTTCGCCTTGGCGGTATTTATCATGTTGCCGTCTGGATCAAATCCACCAGCTATTCTGGACAACCAAGAGCAGTTGGCCACGATGTATTTACTCTCAAGCGTTTCACCACTAGCAAGTTGAACAGTAAAGTCCTTTTCAATTTGCCGTACCATTTTGATCTGTTTGGAATTTTGTTTTACAACTCTCCGCTCTTTAATCTTTTTGGAACCAATACCAGCCTCTTTGCGACTCAGCACAAAGCAATGCTCACGTACCGCTTCCTTGATCTTGTGGAACGTATCTTTCTTCGGTGCCCATTCATGTCCCCACACGTTACGGAAGTAGGCTTGTCTGAACGACCACCAGTTGTTACACCCCATGAACTGACCATCAAGCAGGAATGCCATTTGACAATAAAAGTCCATCGGACTCTCAGGACAAGGATAACCACTCATTATGGCTTTATTCGTAGTATTGTACGTCTTCTTAATCAATGCAGTAGTAATCTTAGCTGTTGGATTCTTGATGCGTGTGGACTCGTCTAGGATCATGACGTCCCATTTCATCGTGGCTAGTGGTGCCACCCAGGCGTCATCATCTAGAGGAATGCACACACCTTCATAATTCGTAATAAACCAACCACCTGATTTACGCCGTGCTCTCTTAACTCTTTCTCTTCGTGAACCATCTAAATATACAACTGGTTGATTTTCCAACTCTAGTTCATTCAGCCAGTCCGGTATAGTTGGGGTAGGTGCCAGTATTAATACCCTCTTAGGATCTTTACTCTGCGCCCAACGTATTACTACTAAACCTTTACCGAGGCGCATCTGCATCAACGCCCCGAAAGCATTACGCGTTTTACTAAATTCCAACGCAATGGATTGGTGAGTCATAGCCGCCCGTCGATTCACTGAGTCGGCACAACTCCGTGATCCGCTTTTTCCTAGTCTTGGGTTAGCCATGACTCACCAATACTCTACTTACTTCTTACGTTTCTTACGCTTCTTCTTCGGAGGTTCGGGTTCTTCGTCCTCTTCCTCCTCTTCGTCCTCTTCCTCCTCTTCGTCGTCGTCGTCGTCGTTTTCGTCTTCTTCAACGTCGTCGTCAGAGTCATCTTCCTCTTCTTCGTCGTCGTCGTCATCCTCGAAGTCGGCGTCGTCGGCTACGTCCTCAGTCTTCTTTTTCTTCTTCTTACCCTTACCAGGTGCAGCCTTTTTCTTCAGCGGGAGTTTCACCTTCTTACCCGCATCGTTGACCTTGTACTCGTGCAGCTTATCCTCTTCAGGAACTTCCTCTGCAAACGGCTCTTGGTCACGAATGCGCCCACGGTTCCATAGGTTCCGGTGGAGCGCGATATCTGCCAACGAATACTCCTTGTTGCCGGGGAATTCCGACCGCATGAAGTCTCGCATCTGAACATCGGTCAGTCGCTTCTTATGGTTGGTCTCAAGCATACGCAACCATGTCTGACCAACGTTGAGCCCCCAGGTCTGCCCGGTGGCGCCACGCTTCTTATCCTCGGCGGGTTTAGGACCTTTCGGTTCCTTTTTCGCCTTGGACTTGCCCTTGGTCTTTACGTCGACCTTAGACTTTTTCGACCCCTTGGTCGTTTTCGCCTTCTTTTTTGCCACGGTATTCCTCCCTATGGCGTTGAGGTCCCGGCGGGACCAATGTTAACTGACCAACGCAAGAATCTTATCGGTAGCCTGATCTACTCTGACCCGACTATCAGCAAAATCCTCACGCTGACTTACCCTTGTAACTCCTTGCGAGAGTCCCCATGCGGACCACGGAGAAGCACCATAAATGCTTTCATGTTCCGTGGCATCTTCGAGTGCAGCACGCACAACTTTTCTGGGAAGAATGCGTAGCTTGAAGATAAGATCCTCAACCTCTTCATCCGACGCAGCTAAGTCAAACTCCTTGGCTTTCTTGATTGAAGACTCAATAGCCTTCGGACTCTGCTCGGCATATAGACCAAGCTGAGTAGCCAAGGAATCCATCACCTTAGTGTCGGCGTCTCCAACGTGGCGCACCTTAATGTGCTTTACGTCTTCTACACCCCAGACAATGTGATTACCACAGACGTAAGCATATAAGAACGTGGTGATAGCCCATGAGCCAGCACCAACCTCAGAATTGGACACGAAGAAACCCCGTGCCAGTCCTTCATCTGTACCATCGTTGATTCGGTTCTCTTCATTCACCATGAAGATGAAGCAGTCCCTATCACCACAATACAGTCCGGATTGCCCCTTGATTTTCTCACCACCGAATGTTCCACCAGCATACGCAGGAGGTACATCCCAACCTTTGGCGGTCAGTCCCATGAGGCTTTCAACGACTTGGTAGTCCCAGACCCGTGTGTACCGAGATCCATTGAACGCCCTAACAGTAAAGTCACCTTTGTCGAAGTCGAATAGGACTCTGCTTTCGCGTTCATCCTCTGCATCTTCCCGCTCCTGAAGTCGGAAGCGGAGTACATCGACTGCGAGTTCGGCGGGGAGTTCAGATAGGAATTTCGGTGGCACCTTCATCCGTGCGCAAAATTGAGCGAATGACCAATTGGTGAACTTAATCTTGCTGCGACCTTTCGTCATTATAACGTCATCGCCATCAGCTTCAACACCAAAGTCATCAAAGAGCACTACCTTATAACGGGCACGCTCTCGCTTTAATTTAGCATAACGGAGTAAAGAGGCAAGGGACTTGAACCGCTCATCATCAGGTCGGTTGGCCCATTGACTAGACGCGGTATACAAGTTCTTACCCAAAACTTAAACCCTCTTTTTCGCGCTCGGGAATAACGCCTAGTAGAACAGAAAGCCCGAGTGTTGTCAATAGATATTTCGGTCTTTTTCTGTTTTTTTTCAGTGCAAAGTCCCAAGCAAGTTAGGTAGCTATTGATTGCATGCGCAATTCTGTCAACCATTTAAGGTGCTGATACGTCTCCAACCACTCTTTCATTGATCTTTCAGTCTGCTCAAACTGTTCAAGCAGAGGTTCGAGATCAGTATTTGGTAGGGCTATTGAACCATCTGGGAATAATGAGCGTAACTCATCAATCTGTCCGTTGATCTGATAATTGATATTTCTCAGATAATCGAACCCCGTCAATTGCCCTGCTTCGTGGACTTCAACAGTACCATTGAGCCACTTGACCGTGTAAATGAATCGACCATCGATTACTTCATCGACGTTAACGACTCGTCCATCACGGACTCCGAGATCGGTATCCTGTTGTACTGGGTCCCCCTCTCGGAAACAGGGGTAGTACTGTTCTTTAGCGGTCATCGCCCTCCTTTGCACTTACGTGCGATTTAAAAATTTCGGGCTGACTCCTCGTTAGAAGAGTCAACGCGAAACCTTTAATCTATTGGATCTGATTCAGTTTCCGGCGGACTCATATGGAACGGGCAATTAATGAATCCGTTTTCAGCACCCTCTGCTGAATTCATAATTGTGATCCCGTCATCTCTGACACGGATCTGAGCGTTGTTATCGTGATCGCACAACGCTAGTCGCAACTCTAGAACAGTCATACGGTTCTCCTTTCGAGTCAAAAAGGCGGAGCCTATATAGGACTCCATCCTTAGTTAAAAAAACTAATATACTTCTGAAACTTAGCTATTGCTTATATACCTTCCGCTTTTTTGGTTTCAATCCGAGACTCTTACGGCCCAACCTCTGACAAGCGAGCGTTCGACACTTAAAACAAAGGAAAAGGTAGAAGTGTTTTATTAGCGCTGAGTCAGTACATTCAAACAGAACTTTACCTCTTCGCTCGCCACAGTTCATGCAGAGTATGTGACCCTTGTAAAGACTGGCTTTCATGTTACTCATGACCTAATCGCCCTTTCCGCGCACGCATAATGGTGTGGTCCCTTACTGTCACCCTTGTCATCGAAGACTTCGTAATACACGGCTGAACCGATCTCAGTCTTGCATAACACACACTTCGGAGGTTCTTTACGTTGAAACGACCAACCAGTCATTTTATTCTTGATTTCCATTATTCCCACTGGTTTTTACTCCACCTTTTTTACTCTACCAAATTTTGAGTTATAATATTCTCTTGCATACCACGATCATACCCCGCCATCTTGGCTAGGTCATCATCAGAAGGTTTTGGTCTATTTTTATTCTCTTGGATAGGTTGGATCTCTTCATCAACGTATTTATCAATCTGATCTTTTTTGTTAACCAACACAAGTGCAGTTGTTTCTACCTGCTCATCTGATTTAGTGAAATGTACTTTCACCCAGAGAGCTTCAACAAACCCTTCGCAGTATGAGCGTTGGCTCTTACCATATCCAGGACCGATCTCTTTCTTTACCCAGTCATGGACTGACTTTATCAGAATTTTATAGGTGGCAACCGCTACAGCGACGTCTGTCTTATCACCAATGAAGGTGATGCAATCCTTGACCTTTGTCCGTGTCTTTCCTCTGTACCTGTATGATTTATTACGTTTGTACAAAAGAAATCGAGTCGTGGTAATATCTGCGACTACGAAACCCAGCATGGACATATAGTCTCTAATACCGATCCATGCATAGGCGTCTTCTTGATGAATATCAACCTTTGCGTGAACGATAGTTTCATCATCAGTAAAGGTTACCTCTGCAACCTCTATTGAGTGTTTGTCCATTAACTGCTTCGCCCGTGATGCTGCTAGTGCAGCTTCCGCAGGTGTTCCACCATTGGCGGGATCTGCGAGGCGGAGGAGTTTCTTAACCTTTCCTAGAACGTCGTCTTTTTTCGATTTCTTCGACACTCTCTCTCCCCTCTAACTTCTTGATAACCTTCTCTATCTCGCCTAGTGCTATATCATCATTTGATAATGATTTAAGCCACGCTGCGCACATACGACGTATTTCTTTCTGACGTTCAATCTCTTCTTGCAATGGTTGTACCATAGCTTGAAAGTCATCTTTGATACCGCGTAGAATATTATAGCGATCTTTATCGATTTGACGGCGTGGAATCTTACTTCGTTGTTCACTCACCGTACCACACCTTATTAGGTCGAACCTTGTTTTTATACACCGGCTTAGGGAACTCCTTCCGGGTACAGTAACCGCAGATATATGGTTTCATTAGTGAAGGTGTTTTACGAACCTTTTCGCATTTAGTGCATCTACGGCGTCTGATCTTAAATTTACTAGTCACTACCTACCAACCATAGGTATCACACTTAAACCCAGTAGTCAGTATGTTTCGCGCAACAGGTGAAGACAACTCGCGCCAAAACTTTTTGTCTTTATCAGTTAGATCACCATACTCGCAGATGAAGTCCATAACACAGTCAACAACTGCATCACGACTCATTGTGATACTGTAGTCGATCTTATCAGGGTCGGACCCCATACCTTGCTGAGAATGAGCACGGAGTATATCATCTCCGATAGCCTGCCAGGTTTTTTGACCAGCGCATTGGATTCGTTTGCAAAACCCTTCTACATCTTTCTGGAGATGATACTCTAAACGACGTTGCTCGGCCTTTGATCCGGGACTCATAACCACTCCTTCTTTACATGGAAGGTGAGGTCGTTGCCGGTGAGAGCAGGATCACAACCCATCTTGGTGATGGCGTCGTTGAGTGCTTCGGCCAATTGGTCGGCTCGATCTTCGTCGAAATCCGACCACCCCGACCCCCTGGGGTACACAGTGTAAGCGAGTGCCAATTTGGTCCAGTCAACCATATCATAGAAGGTACCAAAGTGGAGCGTTTCTATGCACCTGAGTCTTCCTTCAAAGTCTCTCAGCACAGCGTAGTGCTTTTTGAGTGGCGGTCCACCCGGCTCGCCCGTTTCCTCAGAGTAGTATGTAACTACGTCCCAAGGCTTGTTCATTGGGTCTTTGACCCTTTCCTTAGTCATACGGTCCTCCTTATGGTTTAGGACACCAGGGAGAACATTACCGAGAAATTGGCTTCGCCTAACGCTTTCTACGCTTCGAACCCTATGTTCCCAAGGCAATGCCCTTAGAACAGAGTCAAAAGCGTTAGGAGCAAGGCTACGGCTTCTCACGCGGTAATGTCCTCATTTGCTGGCCTAAATTGAGGTTATGAGCGTTGCTGGTCCATATTGACCATGATTACCAACCCCTTCTCGGCACCGGGGATCTGCTGGCGACCTCTAGTAGAGAATCGAAGGTCACGCTTCCCAGACGCCGAAGGCGTAGGTGACGTCATGTCAAACTCACACGTGACACGATTCCCCTCGATGATAACGTCCATGCCGTTGATGTTGCACTCAATCGACTTATTCTTACCCACTGTGTCTCTCCTCTTTTTAGTGGCATACGGCCACAATGAAAACAGATCAAACATGAAACCTATTTGGCGCTCATTCCAGACCATCCCAGTGACTTTGACGGTGATTCCCGCAGCGGTGGCAGTAGTGGCACAATCTAGAACACCAGATATGCCCCACGAAAAAGCACTTAATTCTGCGCCAGAGCCACATCACACCATCTCCACGACAGGGAGCCGACCGGACCACATCTAGTCGTCATCAACATCACCAATACCAAGCACTTCAAGCTCAGTAACAACTACCTCAACGTTCTCCTCAACCAATTCGATCATCTTGGCAGCGAACTTATCTCCACTACCCTTCTTCTTGGTAACAACCATGCTACCAAGGTCTTCGTGCCGACTCTTAGGGGCACGCTTTACTCTAATCATCATCCGCATCGAACGTTCTCCTCTTTTATGTAGAACTTATTTGTCCTACGGTTATTTGGTGTACGTTATTTGTTCTACTCTTTTTCCGTCTGTCTTTTTTCTTCTACGGTTCGTGGGATTGCCTCAACATCACTCATTTCAGCAATAATGAGACACTCTGCATCCTCGCAGACTCCAGGTTGGTGTCCGTCACAGAGAATTACATAGTGAGGAACATCGAAAACTTGACCGGATGCTTCACACTTTGTCCGAACGTTGAACAGTGAGATTGCCTCGCCTGTTATTCCGTTGAGATTGGAGGCATAGGACTTAACCTGAACTCTTCCTAATCTCTGCACTTGGTTTCCCTCCTCTTGAGTCTTCTTGACTCAGTTACGCCCTTCGGCCTCTCGGGCCGCTCTATTATAATGCAAGTTCTATGCCAAACTCAGTAAGAAGAAAAACCCTCAATTCAGAGGCTTTCGGTTTTCTTTTGCCCCGCCATTTTGGCCGACAATGCCATTTTGACGCGCCATTTTGGCATAGACCATGCGTGTCTAAAGATCGCGACCACACCTAGTGCAAACTATGTGCGGCATTGGTCCGTTTTCAGGATCCCCAGGATCTAAGTCCACGCAGGTATGACCGAATATCGCGCAAGTTACCTGAATTACCAGTCCCTTCCACGTTCCTGTTACCCAATCTCGGACACTTGGTTCCACACCAGCAGCACGACATTCGTGTCTATACTGTTTAAACAATTCCGTTCTCCTTAGGTTTAGAACTTTTAGTTTCTATGCGTGTTCATCGCAGTACAGCGAAAAGTTGTTTGTCTGATTGGGGCACATTGGTGTCTTGCATCTGAAAGGAACGTCGAAGAAATCCACGCCGCAGACTTCGATGTGGCAACTCACTATAAGGTCGGCCAACTTAACCAGACACTTAATAGCTTCACGTGGTTTGTCGAACACAAGGAAGAACTCTTCATATGAGTTCCAGTCCCATTCCCTGAATTCGACTTGGTCGAGATCAATGGGACTTGACGTAGTTCCTGCATAGATTGGGCGACCATCTATTTGACTGGCCGCAACGATACGATATTTCCTCATTACTTACCTCCTATAGTTGGTTTGTTACGCTTGTAAAATTCACTATTCTCTGGAGAATGGCTGTGTTTAAAGAGTCGAGTAATCGGGCTTTGAAGCAGTTCATTGATCGGCTTGAAATTGATTGGTGGATCATTGGCAACCAGATTATCGTCGCCGCATTCACCACAGAACGTATCATCCCACTCTGTCTGATATCCACAAGTCCCGCAATATCGGTTCTTTACTGCTTGCATGTCACTTCTCCTATGGATTTGAAGTTATGCATCATTAGTATTTGTTCTACCTTCTCGACCATGACGAATAATGAGTTGGAGAATGGTATTCTGTGCCAAACCTCAACTCCGTTCGGAACCTCGCATGTGGGAAGGAGTCGCAACCCCTTGCCAACCTTGAACCAAACACCTAGGTCTTGTTCCACAGCCCACGCATCCGACACAGCTTCGATTAACTGCTCTGTGTCATATTTACCGGGACGCTGTGGATTCGCCCTAATTGTAGCCACGTTAATCACCTCCTTTGTAACCACATTGGAGAGACCGGGTTGTGTAGACCCCGTCCCTCAATATGTGTCTACAACCAAGGATTCCGAGTTTCGTCAGGCGCCCATAGGTCATTCACCCAGATAATGAAACCTAGGAGGAGGAGCAGCAGCACGAATACTAATGTTCCCATCATTGGTCTTTCTCCCAGAGTTATTTGTCTCTACCTTTTACTCTGTAGGGAATCTTGTTTTATGAACTGTGCGTGTCCACTCCGTATCACCGACCAAACCTTCTCGTAATAGTTTTTAGGCTCTTCGCCCCATTCAGTGGCCGGACGGATCTCAGCTTCAAGTCCTCTCATGGTTAGCGCCAAAAGGGTACTTTGAAAACTAATCCTTGCGGCATTTAGGGGGAGACCCAGTGGGCTCACCCGGTGCCACTCTGCCCCGATACGGACGAAGCACCCATAGTAGGGACTTCGTTTGAGAACTTTGTGTTTCATGTTTTTCCTCGACTCCGTCTCTGGCTCTTAGCCTTCGACCTTGCGGAGCATATTCCGTTCGAAGATGAACATTTCGCCTCCGTCCTTGTCATTCATGTAGGCAAATGCGACAACAACCCAGTCCTGATTGTTGTGTTTGAACTCCGCAATAAATGTTCCCTTCTCACCGCTCATATTACCATACATCCCCTCATGGACTTCCACGAAGTCTCCAACCTTTACATCAGACATAGTTCCTCCTTTCGTCTATGACGAAGTTCGGCCAGCAGAGCGGCTGACCATGCAAAAAATGTTGCAAAAAAACCAATTCCAAAATCCCTTCACAAAAGCAAAAATCGGAACTTTCGCCCCGCTTTCGCCTTTCGCTTTTCTTTCGCTTTCGCTTTTCTTTCGCCGAAAATGAGGCGAAAACTTTTGGCACAATTCTTGCCTCCGCCCGCTTGGCGCGGGAATTGCAAAGAAAAGGGGAGGCGGATTTTTGCCCGCCCCCCC
>Ga0224508_10000276_pt1 | contig 52719 bp, 60 predicted proteins | sample SF_Jan12_sed_USG_4_FD_170157 | JGI IMG/M metagenome (GOLD analysis project Ga0224508, IMG submission 170157) | Sediment microbial communities from San Francisco Bay, California, United States - SF_Jan12_sed_USGS_21 | ecosystem: Environmental > Aquatic > Marine > Sediment | place: USA... | reverse complement strand
CAACAAAATCCTAGATTAAAAGTTTCTGTAATAACAAAAAATTTTGTAAAAGACTAAATTATACACTTCCAGCAAATTTCTTTGTGGGTCTATGGCGCAGCCAGGTAGCGCACCGGACTTTTAATCCGGTTGTCGAGGGTCCGAATCCCTCTAGACCCGCTACTTTCATGTAATTCATTGGAAAATTTTCCTTTAATTACACAAATTTAAAAATCAACTAATTGATTATCGGGTAAATTTTTCAAAAATTAAATTTAGGAAAACTAAATCCATCAAAATAACAATTTAGTATGATGAATCGCATAAGGCATAAACTAGCTCATTATTATCTTCCGACAATGGAACTGTTAATTCCTCATCAGCACAATTGGGACATTTTGTAAACCCTTTCAGTTTTTTCATCAAAGATAACCTCTCAATCAAGCTATCAAAGACTTTTCCAAAGTAGATGAGACTCTGAAAGAAGTTCTTAATTTGGATGCTTTAGGTTTTGAAAAAAAATGCTTAAGCGAAGTTATTAACCTAAAAATTCTTAAAAATTCTACCGTAGTTACAATAAAAGATAAAAATCTTATAAATTTAATATTAACAATTTTTGGGGATAATGAATATAGAAAAATTATTGAATATTCTTTTAAATAACCTCTTTTAATTTCAGAGATAATTGACAACGTAGGATTACCTAAAACTTCAGGATATAGAAAAATAAATTATTTGATACGTAATGGGCTATTAATTGGAACAAAAAAAGAATTCACCCTAAAACGAAGAAGTGTTGAAAGATATACAACAATTTTCCACAAAATAATCTTTGAAATAAATAAAAATCAAAGTTTTGTTAAATTTGATATTCCCCTAAAGGTAATAAACGAAAGCAGTTCTCTTAAAATAATCAACCAGTAAATATTAAAAATTTTTAAAATTGATAAATTCAAAAGTTTGAAATGAATAAAAATGATTTAATTTATTATTTATTTAATAAAAAAAGAATTTTTTTATCCAGACTTTCAAGTGCATTTGATAATTCATTTTCTCGTTTTGTTATGTTTGTCCTGTAATCATTAATTTTTTTAATCCGATCTTTTATCATTCTTTTTTGTTCTTTATATCCTGAAGAGCCTAAAGAAATTCTGTCCCTTAAGGATGAAACAATAGTAGTTGATTTAATAATTTCAGACACAATGCTGAAATCAACTTTTGTTCCTTCTACAGACTTTTTAATCTCATTAGTAGTTAACTTGTTTAATGGTTTTTTAGAATTATGTGCTTGTTGAACTAGAGATCCTGCAATTTTATGTGTTGTTCTAAATGGAATTTCTCTTAAAACTAATTTTTCTGCAATGTCAAGTGCAATTAAATAACTTGAATCAGTAGCTTTTTTCATTTGTTTTTCGTTAACCTGTAGAGTCAAAAACATTGATTTAAAAATCAAAAGGGCATTGATAGATATTTTTGATGTAGACCATATAGAAGATTTGATTTGTTGTAAATCTCTTCCATAACCCGTAGAAAGTCCTTTAACAGTAGAAAGGATTGCAGTTAGATTTCCAATTATTTCAGCAGTTTTTCCTCTTGTTAATTCTAAAATGTCTGGATTCTTTTTTTGGGGCATTACACTTGAGGGGGATGTAAATTCATCAGATAATTCTATGAAAGAAAATTCAGATGTTGACCAAATAACAAAGTCCTCAGAAATTTTACTGAGATTAGTCATCAAAATTGCAATCATTGCAACATATTCAGCCACATAGTCACGGGTGCTTGTGGCATCAATTGAGTTTTCGACAATTCCACTAAATCCCAGCATCTTTGCGATGCTATACCTATCAATGGGAATACTTGTTCCACCCACTGGTCCCGCACCCAAAGGACTTTCATTTACATGAGGATACACACCGTATAGCCTCTCGAAATCTCGAAACAGGGCATCTGCATGGGCCAAAAGATAATGAGAAAAAAGTCCGGCTTGAGCTTGTTGTAAGTGAGTGTACAGAGGCATGATTGTTTTTTGATGGTTTTGCGCCAACGATACTATGGCTTCAATAGTATCAAGTAAGTAAATACAAAGAATGTTTATGTCGTTTCTTATTTTCATTCTAATATCTAATGTAACTTGATCATTTCGGGATCTTGCAGTATGCATTTTCCCACCACTTGCCATTCCAGCCTTTTCAATAACAAGTGATTCAATTAATTCATGAATATCTTCTGCATTTGATGATGAATCAAATTTTTCTTTTTTTATGGATTCTAAGGCAACAAGAATTTTTTTTGCATCCTTCTTGGTGATTATTTTATTTTCATGCAGCATCAATACGTGCGCTTGGCTTCCAAGAATATCATATAACACAATTTCAGAATCATCCTTTATAGAGGTGACATAATCAAGGGTGACATCGCTCAGATCATTTCCAAGGCGTGACCGATACATTATCTAAGGTTCTAGAATGGTTATATATAGCATCGACGCTTTTGCCCACATGAGTCAAGATATCAAACAACTTCGAGTAAAAATCTTCGATGAGCTATCAAAGATTGTAGATCCTGAAATAAACACTACCATTACAGAACTAGAATTAATTGATGAGGTAGATATCAATGATAGTAATGTAAAAGTTGATTTGCATCTAACGAGTCCATTTTGTCCTGCAGTGTTTGGATTTAAAATCTGCCAAGACATTCATGATAACCTTTTGACAGTAGATGGAATTGATGACGTTAAAGTAAATGTCTCAAATCACTTTATGGCAGAACAGATTAACAATCAAGTAAATAATAGCCCGAATCCAAAAAAATTAGGTTAACTTCTAAATCCTAAAAGATATCCACGAAGGAATTGAATTCCCATTGCGGGATCTACTCCTTTTGGACATACCTGACTGCAAGAGCCTGCAAAATGACATCTCCATATTCCATGAGACTCATCAATGATTTTTAGTCTGGAGTCCTTTCCCTTATCTCTGCTGTCAGCCACGTACCTGTATGCTTGGGCAAGTGCTTGGGGGCCAACAAAGGAAGAATCTGTGGCCATAGTTGGGCATGCAGAATTGCATAACCCACATTTAATGCAATTTGAAAATTGAATGTATTGCTCTACTTCTTCAGGGGTTTGCAGAAATTCTTTTTCATTTGAAGTTATTTCAGAATCATCGCGAATAAGATATGGCTTCATTTTATGATGTGTATCAAAAAGTCGTTCAAATTTTACTGCAAGATCACGAATAATTGGAAAGTTATTCATCGGTTCAACTGTTACAACATCAGAATCTAATTCACTAATTTTTGTAAAGCAAGCAAGTCTTGGTTTTCCATTAATGATCATTCCACATGAACCACATGTTGCTTGTCTGCATGAATAACGGACTGCTACTGAATGATCAAAATGCTTCTTTACTTCAAGAATTGCCTCTAAGACAGTGGTCCATTTTTGGTATGGGACGGTAAATTCCATAAATTTTCTTTCTCTATCATGTTCAGGATTAAATCGTGCAATTCGAATTGTAGCTGACTTTGCTGAAGAAAGAGGAGTCGATGCTTGTTCTTCTGCAATACTAGGTACTTGTGTCATCTATATCATCCCCATATTTACCATTATTATTGTTCGCGAACCATAGGCAATTAATCCTATCATTCCTGCTAGACACCCATATGAAACTGCTTTTTCGTATGTTTTTCCTTGCTTTAATTCTAACAAAATAACTCTCAGTCCATTGAATCCATGTATTGATAAAAGAATCAAAATTATTTCCAGCATTCCAGCATATGGTAAAAATTGATAGTTGGCAATTACATTTCCATACTCTAAAGACTCAGCAAAACTCTGGGTTAGCCGCATAAGAACATGGACTGCAACAAGTGCAACTGCAGCAAGAGCAGTCCCATAATGGATTTTCATAATAGTACTTTCTCTCATTTTATTCACCAAACATTACCGCCAAACCATACATCATTGCAATTGCTGCCAAAACTATAGCCGAATAGATTCCTATCTTGTGCCTAGCATTTTGAGAAGCCGGTTCGTATGGATAATCTGGTCGTGCAGGTTTTCCAACTCCAACCCCTCCATGCCCAAGCATTACTCGTATTCCATTAACGGTGTGAAAAACACACATTGCTATTACAATAGCCAAAACCGCATGACCTTCATTAGTTTGTGTTAAAGCTAAAAATTCGTTCCATCCAACTTGCCCCTTTAAAATTGAGCTTGTTTCATAAATATGCCCAATGAAATAAGCAAGTAATCCCAATCCACTTAATCTCATTAACAAATATGCGACTCGTTCTATTCCATATCTTCGAGGATTTATCATTCCTCCAATGCCTTCTTTGTTTTCGTCGTGAGGTTCCATTTAGTATTTTCTCTCCACTGGTTGATAATTTGTAATTGTTACTGGATGTGTTTTCATGATTGGTTCTTTTGGATCATAATAAGCAAGTGTATGATGTAAAAAGTTTGCATCATCGCGTTTCGTATAATCAGTTCTTGCATGAGCCCCTCTTGATTCTTTTCTGTTGATAGCTCCAATTAGAACAATTTCTGCAGTTCTAATCATAGAATCAAGTTCCATGACATTTGTGAAATTAGTATTGTACTCTTTTGCACTGTCATCTACATGTTTCCAAGTTTGTTCTTTTAGTTGACGTACCTTCTTTAATCCTTCAACGAGGTTTTTTTCATTTTTGTAAACATATGCTTTATCGTTCATAGTGTCAGTTAATTCTTGTCTGATTTCATATGGATTTGCATCTCCATTTCCTCTAAAAATTCCATCGTAAATTCTCTTTTCTTCGAGGGTAACTAGATGATGCGGCCAAGGATTAGAGTTTGTATTTTTTTCAATGTAATCAACTGCAAGACTACCTGTAATTTTTCCCCAAACAATACATTCAGAGGTTGAATTTGCACCAAGTCTATTTGAGCCATGAACGCTATTACATGCTGCCTCACCTGCAGCCCAAACACCCTGCAATTCTGTTGCTCCATCAATATTAGTATGAATTCCACCCATCATGTAATGACATACTGGTCTGATATCAAGAATTTCATCTGCAGGATCTATACCAGAGAACTTGATAGAGATTTCTCGGATTCCTCCTAATTTTTCTTTAATTTTTTCATCACCTAAATGTCTCAAATCCAGTTTCATACAATCAACACCAGTTTCATGTTTGAATCCATTTCCTTCATTGATTTCAGTCATAATAGCTCTTGAAACAATATCACGTGGAGCTAATTCCATTTTTGCAGCTGCATATTTTTTCATAAAACGTTCACCTTTGTTGTTTAGTAGATATCCTCCTTCACCTCTTGCGCCCTCAGTGATCAATATACCAGACGGTAAAATTCCTGTAGGATGGAATTGTACAAATTCCATATCTTTTAGTGCCATGCCGGCTCGATATGCCATATCTAAACCGTCAGGTGTTGAGGATAATGCATAAGTAGAAAAACTGTATATTCTTCCAGCCCCCCCTGTTGCAATAATCAAAGCTTTTCCCTTTATTTGGTAAAAATTACCAGAGGAAATTTCTATTGCGGTAAGTCCCATGAATTTATTTCCATCATGAATTATAGATGTTGCAAACCACTCATTGAGGTATTCAATATTTTCAAATTTTTGACAAGTATCATACAAGGTCTGCATTTCAAAGAAACCAACTTTATCAGAGGCATAAGTAGCCCGTGGGAAACTGTAACCACCAAAGTTTCTTTGATCAATTCTGCCATCTTTTCTTCTGGACCACGGCATTCCCCAGTGATCGAGTTGTCGAATCTCTTTTGGCATTTCTTCACATAAACGTTGAGCGACATCTTGATCAGCTAGAAAATCGCTACCCTTTACGGTGTCATAAATGTGGGACTCGATGGTATCTCCCTCATCCTCAAAAAGAACTGCAGCAGTTCCACCTTCAGCAGATACTGAATGAGAACGCATTACCTGAACCTTTGAAACAATCCCAATCTTTATTTTGGAATTTTTCTTTGCAGCCTCAATCGCAGCCCTCAAACCTGCCAATCCTGACCCACAAATAATTAAATCAAATTCGATAGACTCAACCATGTAGAGTGACTACTTGGAAGGCGGGTTAAATATGTAATAATGAGATATAACCAAATCATTAAAATATATCGCTAGTGATATCACTAGTGATGATTTCTGAATGGTTCCAGAGAGTCGGAAGTTCAGTACCTAGAGGATTTTCAAGATATTTTATTCTGGAGCTATTAAAGAAAAAAAATCGAACTGGAAAAGAGATCATAGATTATGCTGTTGAGCAAAGTAATGGAATTTGGAAACCATCGCCTGGATTGATTTACCCATTATTGGGAAGATTGCTGGACGAAGGACTAATTGAAGAATCCAAAGACGGGAGATATCAATTAACAAAAAAAGGCTCAGAGACTGCAGCAGATGTAGATAAGATTAATGATATCGTCAAAACACAACTTGATGTTCTTTTTAGGTTAGGAAATGTTGGAAGATTTGTTGCAATGGATTTACTAGAGAAAATTTTCAGCATGGGTTCAGTTCTTAGTTCTAATATCACACATATGACTGATGAAGAAACTGGAAAGTACAAAACATTTCTAGAAAATGAACTTAAAAAATTAAACGGGCAAAAAACCAAAAAGAAAGTAAAACAGATTAAAATAGAATAGATGTAGAGTTTTTAATTATTTTTTAATATTAGTTATTTTTTTGGAAGAATGAGGATTTTACTTTGTAGTGGTTTTTGAGGTATAATTCATGGTTTCTTGAATTTTCTGTACATCTGTAAATTGTCTGAATTGTTTTATTTTATTTTCTTCAACTAGATACACATGTGAAAATGGAACATCAAATTTTTTATCCTGTTTTGAAACACCTTGATATCTTCCAATAACCATGACATGGTCTTTCAATCCCGATATCTGTTCAGGTATGACATGAAACTCTTTGAAATGAGATAACATGTTTGGGAAATAGTTCTCAAAAACTTGTTTTTTTCCAATGTATGTGCCACCATTTGGCATTTCATCCATAGTGATCCATTCTATGTTATCATCACATAATTCAAGGTAGATTTTTTCATCTTTATTTTTAAAAGCAACATAGAATTGTTTTATCAATTCTTCATTTGACATGATGAGTTTTTATTTTTAGGATAATTAACTAGTTCCCAACAAATCATACCTTCTTTACCCTTTAGTCAATATGGAAAATTTAGGAAAAGGAGAGGAGAATTGCCTTTTTACTGACTGTCGATAAACTCCTTACCACTTTATGAGAGAACTAGAGTCAAATATCTAGATTCATTTAAAATTTAAGGTCTAAATCATAAATAATCCTGATTAAAGTTTACTTTATGGTAAATCTCAAGAAGATGTTAAAATCAAACAAAGCAATTGTTATTCCCGGGGTTTATGATGCAATAGGAGCAAAAATTGCAGAAAAAGTTGGTTTTGAGGCAATGTTCCAAACAGGATATGGTACTTCAGCTACCTTGTTTGGAATGCCTGATTACGGATTTATCGGAGCAACAGAGACTGTAGATAATGCGAGGAGAATTTGTAGAGCTGTATCTGTTCCAGTAATTGTTGATTCGGATACAGGATATGGTAATGCCCTAAGTGTTTGGAAATTAGTTCAAGAATTAGAAGATGCAGGAGCCTCCGGAATTTTTCTAGAAGATCAAAGATGGCCTAAAAGATGTGGTCACATGCAAGGAAAAGAAGTTATCTCACAAGAAGAGTATACTGAAAAACTCGGTGCAGCAATTGATGCAAGACAAAACAAAGACTTCATAATTGTAGCAAGAACTGATGCAAGAGCTACTGAAGGACTAGATGGTGCAATAGAGAGAGGACTGCAAAATAAAAAAACAGGAGCAGATGCTGTTTTTATTGAAGCACCTAAATCAATTGATGAAATGAAACAAATTGGAAAATCAATCAAAGCACCATTGGTTGCAAATATGATTGAAGGTGGCGCAACTCCACTAAGCTCTGCAGATGTTTTGCATAAGATGGGATTTAATATAATTTTGTATCCGTTGTCAGTGTTATTTGCAAATACCTTTGCAACAATGAACATACTAAAAGAGCTAAAAAAGACAGGAACCACGGCTAAATTTAAACAAAAAGTTGTAAATTTTGATCAATTCAATGACTTAGTAGAACTACCAAAGTTTAAAAAACTAGAGAAAAAATACGGTTTTACAAAAAGAGGATAAAAATAAAAATTACAAGGTGGAATCTAGATTAGTTTCTCTTGATTTCAATTTCTATTGTTGAAACATTTCTGGTTCTACCATCTTGTGACTCTAATGATTCAGAGCCGATTTTAATATCTCCGATAGCGTATCCTGCATTTTCTGTTTTGCGTGCAATGATTTGGGCAACGTCTACAGCACGTCCAATGCTGAGTCCCCTAGCTTTGATGTTTACGGCAGGTAAGTTTGCCAATTGAATTAGGGCAGATGTAACATATGCCATCAATGGTTTCTTACCAATGAATACTGTGTCTCTTGTTTCGGTTGACATGTTGGTTTTGATATTTAAGGATAATTTAAAGCTAGAACCGGATTTTTGGTCTAGAAAAATATAATTTTGAAAAAATGTAATTATTATTAGTATGATATTGCTATTGTAATAATAACTTGGGGCAAAAAATTGAAATTCTAGAATCTGGAACAAGTGAAGAAAAAATTGCAATTCTAGAGAGTCTGGAATCGGTAAATAGTGTTCAAACTATAAAAAAAATAATAAATTGTTTAGATGATCCAGATATCAAAGTTAGAGGAGAGGCATTTAGCTCTTTGGTGTTAAATCAAAATGAAATTTCAAAGTTGTTAATTGACAGTCTTAATGATCCTAGCAAAAATATTAGAGGGTTTGGAGCTTTGGTGTTGGCAAACAGAAACGACGTTGGTTCCATTCCAACAATAATAGATCTTGTAAAAGATGAAAGTTCCATGGTAAGAGCTTGTGCATTAGGAGCATTAGGTCATCTCAGAGCAAAGGAAGCAAAAGACACAGTTCATAATTGTATTTTAGATTCTAATTTAGAAGTAAGAAAAAGTGCTTTACAAGCAATGATAAATCTCAAAGAAGGAATTTCAAAAAATGAAATTTTTGAAATTTCTAAAGAAAAAGATTCTGAATTAGAACAACTAATAACTAAATTAAAAAAAAGTGGACCGGAAGGGATTTGAACCCTCGATCCGATGCATGCCATGCACCTATCCTACCGGACTAGACGACCGGCCCGCTTGTCAGTGTCCTGACCGAATTACGTTTTTCAAATTGGTTATTAACGTTTAGCTGTTGATTCAAATTTTTTTTAAATAATTAGCACAAGATATTTAACTATACATTTCCTTGAGTGTACCGTATGGTAGTAGATAATGAGGCAACTATCACATATGTTCAGTTATTAAAAGAAGATTTGCTAATACTTCGGCTAGTCCCAGATGAGGGTCCAGTACCAGAATACAAAGCAGGGCAGTTCATTACTTTAGGATTACCAAATCCTGCTGAAGATGGAAAAATTGTTAGAAGAGCATATTCAATAGCATCTCACCCAGAAAACCGAGATTATATTGAGCTTGTAATTAGATGGGTAAGAAAACCACTTCCAGGAAGATTGACTACACAGTTATTCAATGCCAAAGAAGGAGATAAAATAAAATGGCTAAAGCCTACGGGTTTGGCACTTTTGATTAATGATACTCTTCCAAATGGTGATCCAGATACACGACGTATTGTATGTATTGGAGGTGGAACTGGTTTGGCTCCATTTGTTAGCTTTGCACAACACTTTCATGCTGTAGGAGATAAAAGAGAAATCGTTGTTCTTCATGGCGCAAGTTATGTTGATGAGTTGAGTTACAAAGATTTGCTAACTGATTTAGAAAATGAAAGTCTTAGAAGAGGTAAAGATGAATGGAATTTCAGATATAGAGCTGCAATAAGTAGACCTCAAGAATGGTTTAACAGATCATGGTCTGGCCAAGTAGGGAGAGTCGAAACATTCCTCAGACCTAGAGAAAATGGTGTTTCACCATTAGAAGAATTAGTTGGTGAGAAAATTACAAAAGAAAATACAATCTTTTATTGTTGTGGATGGCAAGGAACAATCGATGGGGTAATGGACTTTTTAACACCAAGAGGATTTGTAACTTATCACAACAAACGTGAAGATGGAAGTTTTGAAGTCAAGGATGAATCCTACGGATAGTCATTCCCAATTTTTAAATTAATTTTATGATTGTCTAGTAAAAAAATAGCCTCCAGAATTAATTATCAAATGAAGGAAAAATCAATCATTGAAATATGACTCCTTTTAAGCCATTGATGATTGACGACAATCCTATATCTAGCACATCTGAATCCTTTAACTAACGCGCACATTGAAATTATTAATCAGCTAAAAAACGAAGCAGAGACTGTAAAAGTCATGCCAGTGATTTTCAGGTTAGGTCAAAAGGAAGTTACCAGTAAAAGCTTTCCATTTAATTTTGAGATTAGGAAAAAAATGATAGAATCGGTGTTTGATAATTCTGTTTTAATTACTCAAGATTATACCTTTGATGCACCATTCAAAAAATATTTACCACCACTTTTATCCCTCAAATCCTGGAAACTAAGAAAAAAGATTCTAACCGGAGTTAAGGGGGACTATTTTTCTTACACAGGAGACAAAGCAGAAGGCTACATGCTAAAATTATACAGGTTAAAACCAAGAGTAGGAGAGAGGAAAGCACTTTCTGCAGCATCTGTAAAAGAAAAGATGTATGATTCGGTGGTTAGTAAAAAACAAGACTGGAAGGAAGACGTCCCTGAAGGCGTAGGAAAAATTATTGAGGAAAACTGGGATGTAATTGAAAAATACGCAAAACTAGATGACCAAACTAGACGAGTATTAGGAATGAAATTTCCTATTGAAGGTTGGTCCGAATAGATTAATTACTAAAGACAATGAGATTTTTTGTGAGCCTTCCACTTTCAAAATATGTTTGGTTTGATGGAAGGTTCGTGGAAAATAAAAAGGCAAAAGTCTCAATCACTACACATGCAATTCATTACGGAACCTCAATTTTTGAAGGAATTCGAGCATATTGGAATAAAAAAAATCTTTTTGTTTTTAGATTAGATGAACATGTAAAACGATTCAGAAGATCAGGGCAGTTTTATAATATTTCACTTAATTTTTCAGATAAAGAAATCAGTGATGCCATAATAGGAATATGCAAAAAAAATGGGATAAAAAAATCTTGTTACATCAGACCATTTTATTTTGTTGGAGATTATGGAATTAATTTACATGTCACAAAAAAAGCACCGACCAACGTTGCAATTTTTTCATTTCCCTTTGGAGATTTATTTAATAAAAATGGAATCACAGCAGGAGTTTCCTCTTGGAGGAAATTCTCAGACAAGTCAACTCCTCCTCAAGCTAAAATGGGTGGAAATTATCTAAATTCAATTATCGCAACTCAAGAAGCAAAAAGAAATGGCTATGATGAAGCGATTCTACTTGATCACAATGGAAACGTAAGTGAAGCTCCTGGTGAGAATATCTTTATTGTAAGAGATGGTCAATTGATTACCCCACCATTATCTGCCTCAGCACTCGAAGGAATAACACGAGATGCCATAATCAAAATTGGAAAGGATCTAGATATGGAGGTATTTGAAAAAGATGTCACCAGAAGTGAATTAATGATTTCTGATGAGATTTTTCTAACAGGCACTGCAGCTGAAATTACACCAATCATATCAATGGACGGTAAAAAAATTGGAAATGGCAAACCAGGAGATATTACAAAAAAAATGATGGATGAATATACTGACATAGTATTGAACAAAAATACTGACTATTCTCATTGGCTAACCTCGGTGTACTAAATGAGAATTGTTCAAATTGGAACTGGCGGATGGGGTAAAAATCATACACGGATTTTATCACAGCTTGGAGTCCTAGTTGCAGTTTGTGATACTAATCAGGAGAGAAGTAAAGAATACGGAGTACAATATTCTGTCAATCATTATAACTCCTTGGATGATTTAATTAGTTTTGAAGAGTTTGATGCTGCTCTTGTAGTTACACCAACCTCAACTCATACAGCTATTGCAACTAAACTAATTGAAGCAAGAAAACATGTTTTTATTGAAAAACCAATGACTTATGATTCATCAGAAGGTGAAAAATTAAAAGAATTGGCGCAAAAAAATAAAGTTATTCTTACTTGTGGTTATATTGAACGTTTTAATCCAGCAGTAGATATTGTGAAAAATTTCATTAAAGAAAAAAAATACGGTGAACTTGTGATGTTGGAATTTCATCGTGAGAGTAGAATGCCTCTTCATATCAAAGATGTTGGAATAATTTATGATACATCCGTACATGATATTGATACTGCAAATTGGTTATTTGATGAGATGCCCTACGTTGTATTTGCCAGATCAGGGAAGATAAATCACGAACATGAAGATTTTGCAAGTATAATGTTGGGTTATGCAGATAATAGAACAGCAATTATTTTTTCAAACTGGATTACACCAAAAAAAATACGAACGTTTAGTGCAGTATGCACAGATGCGGTTATTGTAGGTGATTTTATTTCCCAAGAAATTAAAGTCGAAAGAAAGGAAGAAACGGAAATTCCTAGAAATGAAAAAAAAGAGCCTCTGTTATTAGAGATTCAAAATTTCTTAGAAGCAATAAAAGGAAAAACAGATTTGGTTGTAGAACCCCAACAGGCAGTGAATATCACAAAAATAGCCGAGGCAGCACTTTTATCTAGTCAGAAAGGGGTTCCAATCTATCTGGATCTAAAATGAATAAAACAATGATGGATATTTTGGCTTGTCCTATTGATAAGAACCATCCTTTAGAGTTACACGAGATTAAAGTAAAAAATAATGTTATCTCAGAGGGGGCACTATTTTGTCCCAAGTGTTCAAGATTTTACCCGATAATTGAGGAAATTCCGATAATGCTTCCCGATGAATTAAGGGATAAAAAACTGGAGATAGAATTTCTCAAAAATAACAAAGAAAAATTGCCTGAAAAAATTATCATGAAGGCAAATCCATGGCATTTGTGATTTAATTGGTAACTAATTTTATTTCAGAAAAAGCCAAAATTGGAGAGAATACAAAGATTTGGCATTTTTCATACATTGGAGACAATGTAGAGATTGGAAATAATGTAAAGATTGGTTCTCTTGTTCATATTGATTATGATGTCAAGATTGGAGAGAATACAAAGATAGAAGGACAGGCATACATTCCTCCACTTTCAAGAATTGGGAAAAATGTGTTCATTGGACCTTCAGCTTCATTGACAAATGATCCCTATCCAATGTGTGAGAAAATGGTAGGAGTTACAATTAAGGATAATGCGATTATTGGTGCACGAGCAGTGATTAAAGCTGGGGTTACCGTTGGAAAAAATAGCGTTGTTGCAATGGGCGCAGTAGTTACAAGAGATGTTCCAGATGACACCGTAGTAATAGGAGTGCCGGCTACTATAAGATACTCTAGAGAAGAATACGATAAAAAACAGAGAAAATGGAAGGAAAGTTAAGAACCTATTTCTTTTCTGAAAATCTGGTTTTTAATCTTCATTAAAATAAAAATCCAAATAATAACAAGACTAATTGAAATTACAGCTTTAATTACAGATGAAATAATCCAGTTTAGGTCACCATATCCGGTAATTGAAATTGGACCCAATATTGTAACCACAATTCCACCTCCAATTAGAATTAAAATCCACATGGCAAACAAAAATCCATAGAGAGCAATCATATTGAAACTCTCATTAGAATTGCTGAGATAATTGCAAGGACTCCAGAAAAGGTAGCTAGTCTAAAAATTTGAAAACCAACTTGTTTTTCTGACATTGGACCATTGGCAAGAATGATTCTCACCAAAGTAATTGGAGCAGTCTTGTCATTTGTTGCCTTTAGTTTAAAATCCTCTGTATGCTCTACAGGTTTTCCTTTGATCTGTCTGTGTTCGGTAACTTTTTTCATGCTTGCCAAGAACAAAAAGGAGTTTATCACAGCTGGTAAAAGAGCCACAGCTGCTATGATTTCTACTTCGCCTACAATGGCAATCGTTCCATACATTGCACCTAAAACTAGTGCGCCGGAATCCCCTGGAAATATTTTACTGGGAATCTTGTGATATTTGTAAAATGCCAAAGAAACCAAAGCTAGAGGTAAACTGATAATTACCATTTCATAATTTTGCAAAATGAACAATGCAATGCTGAGTGAAAAACTAGCAATTATCATAAAACCACTTGCAACTCCATTTAAGACATCTATTGAATTAATGGTGTTTCCCGTAATAGGAATCATGAAGATAATTAAAGCAAGATACAGTAAAGGAATTTGTACTTCACCAAATAAAGGAAAAGCAAGATTTGATTCATATGCTCCAAGGAAAATTATTGGAAGGGCCGCAATAGCCAATGTAATTGGCTTAAACCAACCACCCATAACTTTTCTATCATCAATGTAACCAATAGCAAATGCTAGACTACTTGTAATCATGATGGCTAAGATTTCATTCATTTGTAAAAATGCATAAAGTATCATTTCAGATGAAATGATTCCTGCAATAATAGATATACCACCAGGCCTTGCAATCATAATTTCTTTCTTTTTGTTCATGTCCTTTACTGTAAAATTTCGTCTTTGTAAAAATTTTATCAGTGGAGGGGTGCCAAGATACACTGTAAAAAAAGCAACAACACACGAAACAATAGCTGGAATAATTAATTCAGTCAATATCTAACTTTTTTTAATTCTGACTTTATCTTATCTGCAAGGGTTAAACCAATTTTATCAATTTCCGCTAATTTGTTTACTGGAATTTTTGCCAAATCATCTAGTGTTTTTATTTTGTGTTTGAAGAGAGCTCTTGCCCTAACCCTACCTATTCCTTTGACTTTTACCAGGTCCAAAAGTTCTTCTCTTATTCCATATACAACTCGTCTTCTTAGATTTTCAAGCTCCTCTAGTAAATCAGCCCTCTCTACATGTTTTGCGATTTCTCTGAGGCAATATGTGAGCCAATTGGCATTTTCGACCATTCTATGCATGTCTCCGGACTCTATTCCAAGCCCATCTGAGAGAGAAGTTTCTGAGGATTCTGTAATCCATGACTGTAAGGCAAGAAGACTTCTTGAACAATCATACTCCGAAATAGGTTCCAGCAACTCTGATGAATGGTTTTCTATCATCAAACTGGCAGCCTCGAGGTCTTTGTTTCTCATTGAAAATTTTGGGAAAAATTCCTCAGAGGTTGTAATTACATGTAAAAATCCAAAAGTATGCTTTTTTTTCTTTGAAACATTTTCTATTGAATCTCTGAAATGAGTTGCAGTTAATGGATCAATGTAAAGCATTGATGTCTTTTTTCCAAATTCAGTTGCTGCATATCGTTCACCCTTTTTTATTATCAAAAATTCACTTGAAAGAAAACGTAGAGCAATGTCAATTGCAAACTTTATTGTCGGTGTTCTTGATTGTAGTCCACCTAATGTTTGCAAAAAGAAATCAAGAATCTGTTCTTTTTTAATTCCAGGGTTGGTTACAATAACGCTTAGAATATGTGTTCTAAGAGACTTGTCATCAGTTATTTTTGATTCAATTGGTTCTGGATCCCCATTTATGTAATGCTCAATTATCTCCTCTCCATTTCCTTTGCTGACAATTATTGATTCACCATACTTGTCATATTGTGGTCTACCAGCTCGTCCACAAAGTTGTTTATACTCTAAAATACTAATTGGTCTGTTACCTCCAACCTTTGCGTTGTATCTGTTAATATTTGAAATTACAACACGTCTTGCTGGAAGATTAACGCCAGCTGCTAAGGTGGGAGTTGATGATAACAACTTGATTGTTCCCTTTCGGAATTCAGTTTCGATAATTTGTCTACATGTTTGGTTTAATCCTGCGTGATGAAAACCAACTCCTTTTTTAACCAAAATTGCAAGTGTCTTTACTAGATCAGTGTGTTCGTTTGATGTGAGAATTTTTTTTGAGATTTTTTCTAAATAAGCTAGTTCTTTTTTTTCTAAAAGTTGTCCAATTACATCCATTGCTTTTGTTGCCAATGACTTGGAACGCGCTCTAGTTTCTGCAAAAATAAGAGATTGTCCTCCTTGTTGCACGCATTGCACGCCTAAATCTATTGGAGTTCCGCGAATAGTGTTATCCACCTCAAATGTAGTGCCATCACTCATAGTTACAACACCTCCATCATGAACGCCTTCAGTTAGCGGTACAGGTCTCCAAGTGTTTTCTACCAATTTGCATTCAAGCCAATTTGCCAACTCGCCAGAATTTGTAATAGTAGCACTAAGACCCAAAATTTGTGGTTTGTGTTCTAATCTTTTAAGCTGTGTTAGAACCATCTCAAGTGTTGGTCCACGGGATTCATCTCCAATCAAATGTATTTCATCAGAGATCACAAGACCAATTTCATCAATCCACTCCGCTCCACGTCTGATTATAGAATCCATTTTTTCATTAGTTAATATCAAAACATTGTTTTTCTCTAATTTATTTTCAACATTATCAAAATCACCAGTAGAAATTCCAACCTTGATTTTGTTTCCAATGGAGAGACTTTCTAATTTTTTAAATTCTAAAAATTTTTCAGCAGCTAAGGCTCGAAGTGGACTAAGATAGATCACCTTTCCTTTGTTTTTTGAAAGAAAACTGATGATGGCTAAAGTTGCAATCAATGTTTTTCCGCTTGCAGTGGGAGCTGATACCAGTACACTTTTTCCCTTAAGTAATCCTGCTTTCACACTGTCCGCTTGTGGAGGATATAGTTTTGTTAATCCTTCTGATTTCAAAAAATCAATTGCAGACTCGGGAAGATCTAGTTTCTCTAATTTCATACTCGGTTATAATGACCGGGTTTTGATTCATAAATAGATGCTTCGCGCAGCATTCTTCGGATGTAGTTTCTAGCTTCTTCTTCTGTAAACTTTTCAGTCTTTTCTAATTCTTTTACAAATGTTCTTTCTTCAACTGCTACCTTGTTGTCTCCTTCAAGACCTTTTAGAACATCCATGAATAATTGCATTTTTGAGACCTCACTTCTTGGCCTTCCTTGAAGAACACCTAGATCTACTTTTCCTGTATTGACATCTACCCCTGCATCCTGAAGCATTGATTGAATTAGGAAGATTGCACGCTCAGCGTCTTCTTCTTCCACCTTATCTTTCATGAGTAATCTGGCACGAGCAGTTGAGAGTCTAATTATGCCCTCTAATTGTCTAGGGGTGACTGTAATCATCTCTTCGGATTCGACATTTCTCATTTGTAAATAATAATCAAGGATCTTCTCTTCTGCCTCTTTAGTCAAAGTAGGCGAACCCTTTTTTGCATACGAAAGATACTTTGTTAATAAATCCACATCAACTACAGAACGTTTGTCTGTTCCTTGTGGAGTGTGTAACTCTATGATATGTCGAGCAATCGATTCATCTTTTTCTTTAGTTGGAATATCTCGTACCACAAAAATCAAGTCAAATCTTGTAAGCAATGGGATTGGCAAGTTTACATTTTCTGTAATGTTTTTGAATGGGTCATACTTGCCATACATTGGGTTGGCTGCAGCCAGAATAGAAGTTCTTGCATTAAGCGTTGCTACAATACCACCTTTTGCAATACTTGCAGATTGTTGTTCCATAACTTCGTGTAATGCACTTCTATCTTCTGGTTTCATTTTATCAAATTCGTCAATACATACAAGTCCTTGATCACCTAATACCACAGCTCCTGCTTCGAGCATCATAATTCCTGTTTTGTCTTTTACTACAGCTGCAGTAAGACCAGCAGCCGTTGAACCTCTACCAGATGTGTAAAGTCCTCTTGGTGCAATTCTTGCACAAAACTTTAGCATTTCACTTTTTGCAGTACCAGGATCACCGACCAGAAATACGTTAATGTCACCTCTAATCTTACTTCCATCACCCAAATCTCTCTGGTTAGAACCTACGATCAAAAGCAAGATTGCTTCTTTAATTAGAGATTGTCCTTGAATGTGGGGTGCAAGTGAATCTATCAACCTCTGATAGACATCAGGTGATTGTGCTAGTGCACGAATTAGTTTTTCATCTTCTGGAGAAATTTCTTCTCTTTGTATTTTTCTAGAGGTTTTTTTGCCACGACCCCCCAAAAATTCGATATTGTTACCTTCAATCCTTAATCTGTAAAGCCCACTGTGTCCTCTTTGAACACCAGCAACTGATTCTTGCTCAATTCTAACAACTCCAGTTAGGATGATTCTGTCTCCAGGTCTTGCATTATCTACTAAATCCTGCCTAATTGTTACATCAATATAGTGAGGAAGCTGTCCTGGCGGAAGATCTTCAGGGAGTTCCTGTAATCTTAGAATCTGAAAATCTATGAATTTACTAGCTTCTGGTTTTAGTTCAAAGTCTCGGTGTTTACAATTTGGATTATCACAGACAACAGGCATCTTTACATCCATTCCTTTGAGTTGAATTACTTTTGTTTGATGCTCATCAGGACAAACAAAGATTAGCTCCTTTGCCAGTGGTTTCACTTCTGAGGCTCTCACTACCATTCCTGAAACACTGGTGATGTATCCAATGGTTTCTGAATTTATTTGTCTGAGACTACGTTGTGATGGATAGTTTACAAGTCTAACCCGAACTTCATCTTTTATTTTTTCAGCATAATCTGGAAATCTGGTTTGTAGAGCTTCTTTTATTGCACGAGAAAATGCGTTGAAAATACTATCTGGATCCTCTGAGAATATTCGTACAAGTTCTGGTTCTATTACTAGATCATTGTAATCAACTAAGATATATTTTGAGTTTTTTGGCATCATCTCATCAATTTCATCAAGATATTTGTAATTGCCAAATTTGTCTTTGTATCTAGATAAGAAATCCTTTACTTTATCTGACAATGCAGATTCTGTAAATGTGCTAGCTTGAACTTTGCTCATTTAAATTACTCCTTATTTGGTTTTCAAAATTTTTACTGTTATCATAAATTGTTTTAAAGAAATTACTTTCTTCAACTGTAAGCTTGTTGTATAAATCAGAATTCAGTTTTGTAGAGTCTGCAAGTTTTACAAGCTTGCCTCTTCTCATTCTAAATAATTCAAGTAACATACTTTCAACATGATTAAAGTCATCTCTTTGTAATGTTCTCATGTGTTGTTTTAGTTTAATGTAAAAATGAGGTTCAAGGGTTGATACTTGGTATTCACCCACCATCTTTTCTTTCGATAAGGCTTGTTTGAGTTCAGTTATCATATCAGGAGAGTCTAATTCTCCGAGTTTATTGTCTGCAATAATTTTTCCAATCCATCGAGGCAGATTCAAAACCTCACCGGTACTTCCCTCAATTTTTACCTGGGCTACGTTAAACTTGATATCCTGACTAAGAGTGGTTTTGGCATCCTTTAGGCCATATCCCATCTCATGCAATTTTTCTACATTCTCTATTTCCATTAAGATCAATACTCGGTGATAAGATCCTCATGTAGGGGATCGATAAATTCTCTTCACTATTTAGTGAGATCAATTGATCCTACTAATTTCGATTTATTAGTGGGGCGTAGACTATTGGTAAACATGTTATCAACAGGCATGTGGGTTGAAAAATATCGTCCGTCAAAACTCTCAGAAATAGTTAATCAAACCGAAATAATTGGTAGTCTAGAAGCGCTAATTGCAAATCCTGCAGACATGCCACACTTGTTGTTTTCTGGATCAGCCGGAGTGGGAAAGACTACCACTGCAATATGTATCTCAACACAAATCCTTGGAGAATATGCCAAAGAGTACACTTTGGAGCTAAATGCATCTGATGAGAGAGGAATAGGAATGGTACGAGAAAAGGTAAAGAAATTCTCCAGATTTGCAGGAATGGCAGATGCCCCGTTCAAACTAATTATTCTTGATGAGGCAGACGAGATGACAAATGATGCTCAGACGGCACTTAGACGAATAATAGAAGACACTGCAAAATTTTGTAGATTTATCCTAATTGCAAATAATATCTCAAAAATTATCGATCCAATTCAAAGTAGATGTGCCACCTTCAAGTTTACTTCAATTCCTGAAGAAGATGTGATTAAAAGATTAGGTGATATTGCTAAAAAAGAAAAGGTAAAGGCAGACAAAAAGGGTCTCAAGGCAATTTATGATTACTCAGAAGGGGACTTGAGACATGCAATTAATCTAATGCAGGCAACTGCAAGTCTTGGGGAAATTAATGAGGTAAATGTAAAGTCTTCAGCTGGCCTTTCTAAGACGTCAGATGTGGACATAGTTCTCAATATGGCCTTGTCAGGCAAAATCACAGATGCAAGAGAAAAGATGATTGAGTTAATCAAAGTTTATGGAATGAGCGAATCTGACTTTTTAAAATATCTAAACTCTGCTGTATTCAAAACAAAACATGATAACCTATCTAAAATCTTAGAGACTGTTGCAAAGTATGATTACAGAATTTTAGTTGGAGCAAATCCTGAGATTCAATTATCTGCATTACTTGCAGAACTAGGAAGTTTAGAAAAATAACGCAGAGAGGGGGATTTGAACCCCCGTGTCCTTGCGAACACAGGCTCTCAAGGCCCGCGCCCTACCGGGCTAGGCGACCTCTGCAAAGTTCGATAAAATACAGTGATTAAAATTTGTTGAGGAAAAATAGAAAAATAAGAAAAAAGAAAATTATTCTTTAATCGTGTGAGTGTGGACCGCCACTGCCTTCCATCTTGACATAAGTACCTGCTGCTTTCTCATGAAATTCTGCGTTTGCTTGTTCAATAAGAATAGCACCAGTTGGACATGCTTCTTGACAGGCCATGCAAACAGTACAATCATGTTCCCTGATTGGCATTGACTTGTCACTTTTGTCTAATCTTTCGTCTTGTTCAGTAAGACCAGTACCATCAAAGGTTTTGCCAACCACATCTGCTGCTGGAATATCTTGTTCGGTTCTATACCACTGGAATGTCTGAACTGGACATACACTCATGCAAGATCCTGCGGCAATACAAGAATCCCAATCTACTGCAACTGTAGTACCGTGTATACCAAGGGGAACTTGTTCTTCTCCATGGTCTGCATATGCTGCTTTAACTTCATCGTCTGAAAATGCTGCACCATCTTTTCCGGTATTTACAGGCCAGATCCAGTGAAAATTCTCGCCATCACTATGACTTGTCTTTCCAGTTGGTTCTTTTTCTGCAAAATAGTCTTCAGATATTACTAAATCTGCCATGAAATAATTACTATTCAAATATTATTTAAATCTAGATAGAATTAATCTCACCTAATCCTTTCATTGGGAATGATTGGTAAATTTAAAATAAAATTTCGCACATTAATTCAGAAACAAATTGTTTCTAAGCTGCTTTGTCGTGATGTTCTTGATTTGACTGATCAACCTTGATTGCCTGTGGAGGACATACTGAAACGCAGGCCATACACCAAATGCAATCATGTTCCCTAATTGGATCTGCCTTGTCAGTATAATCAGTTCTTTGGTCCTTTTCAGTACTGCCAGTTCCCTCAAAGGATTGTCCAATAATGTCTTTTGCTGGCATGTCTTTTTCAGTTCTATACCATTGAAAGACTTGAACTGGACATGCTTCAATACATGCACCATCTGCAACACAAGAGTCCCAATCTACTGCAACCATTGTTCCACTAACACCTAATGGCACCAGCTCTTCATTTTTTGCCGCATATGCGGCTTTTACTTCATCATTGTTTGCAGCTTCCTGACCTTCTCTACCCGGACCCCACATGACGTGAAAATGCTCACCATCTGAATGGTTAATTTTTCCAAGTGGTTTTAGGCCTTCAGGGAAGTTCTCTGCTATTGGCATGATCACCTCAGATTTAGATATTATTTAAAGCTAGGCCAGAATTAACGTGAGTAGATCCCTTTGATCCCATTTTGTTGCTTTGTTTTTTTACTTGGAATCCCTTACGTTCATATCGTTAGAATGCAAATTGATTTAGTTGGATATTTTCAAGTATGATGTTTATCGTGGACCAAACATTGGAGTATACATTTCTGTAAATGATGATTTTGTTTTTTTGCCAATGGGATATGCAGAAACCAAAGCTGAAAAACTTGCAAAATATCTTGAAGTAAAACCATTATACTCCGCAGTTTCAAACACTCGACTTTTAGGAGCCCTAATGTCAATGAATAATCATGGAGTTCTATTACCAACTACAGCATATCAGGACGAGTATGACTTTTTAAAAAAAGAGACAAAACTCGAAGTAGGAGTATTGGATTCAAAGTATACTGCATTGGGTAATGTAATTTGTGCAAATGATAAAGGAGCCATTGTATCGCCGTGGCTTTCCAAATCCGATGTGGAAACAATCAAGCAAGTTTTAGATGTCGAGGTAGTTCAAAAGCGAATCTCAGGGCTAAATCAAGTAGGAGCCCTGATGGTTGCAAATAATTCTGGCGGCGTAATTCACCCAGAAGCAGATGAGGAGGATATGAAGATGTTTGCAAACGTTTTGGGCATACATTTAGAGCATTCTACAATTAATGGTGGGGTACCCTTTGTAGAATCTGGAATTTTGGTTAACAATAAGGCAGTTGTGGTGGGTTCTATGACTACAGGACCTGAGATTATGATGCTAACTAGAGCTTTTCTAAATTAAGAATAGAACTAGGGTCATTAGTAATTGTTTCAATATTAACTTGTGATTCTTGTCCTGACTTCATGTTCCTTAAAACAACTTTACCTGATTCCAATTCTTTAGGAGCTACAATAATACAGAATTTAGAGTCTGAAGCTTGCTCCATCTGTTTTTTTAATGCTTTTCCAGTAAGGTCAATGTTGGTTGGAATGTTGGCAAGTCTTAACAAAGATGCAATACTCATTGCGACTTTTTGCATCTCTTCATTAATGTAAAGAACAGAAACCCTGTCTTGTACAAGGGCAGAAATTATTTTTTGTTCTTGCATTGTAAGAATTATTCTTTCAACTCCACCTGCCACTCCGGTTGCGCCAATGTCTTCCCTGCCAAATGCTTTGGTTAAAGAATCATATCTACCTCCTCCAGCAAGCGCTCCCAGAGTAGAGTTTTTGTCAAAAACCTCAAAGACGGTTCCAGAGTAATAATCAAGTCCTCGAACTACACCAAAATTAATTCTGACATTTGATACTCCACGGTTTTCAAGTGAATCTATTAGTCGTTTTAGGTATTCCCAAGATTCTAATTTTGTAATATCTATTTTTTCTTCTACCTCTTTGATTGTGCCTTTGATTTTGGAAAATTCTAGAATTTTTTCAAGTTTGTTTTGATCATATCGGTCTTTGAATTCATCAAGAATTTCTTGTGTTGATTTTTTTTGTATTTTATCTATTGCACGTAAAATATCTGCTACAAGTTGTGGATCTTGGGAATCAAATAATTGATTGATGTAGTTTTCAACAAGATTACGGTGATTAATATCAATTGTAATATCTTTGAGTAAAAGAGAATCAAATAGTCTTGATGTAAATTCAATAATTTCAGCCTCAGACTCTATACCAGGTTTGCCATACACCTCAATATCCCATTGGTGAAAATATCGGTATCTTCCTTTTTGTGGTTCATCATATCTGAAAACCCCGCCAAAGCTTGAAATTTTGGCTGGAAGTCTCATGGATTTTTGTGAAGCTGCATATCTTGTGAGTCCAACTGTAAAGTCAAATCGTAGTGCGACTTCTCTATCTCCCTTGTCTTTAAAATAATAAATCTCATCTCTAATTGCAGGGCCAGACTTTGTTTCCAATACGGAGAGAAGCTCTAGGGGTGATGAGTCCATAAATGAAAAACCATACAAATTAGAGAGTTGTTTAAAATGAGATCTGATGTGTTCGATGTTTGAATACTCTGAGGCCTCAAAATCTTTCATTCCACGTGGTAACTCCAAGATAGTTTTGATGTTTGGTTTAGTGATTTAGATATTTCTGTGATGTACCATAAGGTACACGATTGGGTATTTTTTTGTCCCAATTCTAGAATCTGGATGATATCTTTGGTAAAGATCAATAGCTGTTATTGGGTAAAATTTTAAATTATTTACCATCTTTTTCTTCTTTTCTTACTAATAATTCCATTAGATTTTCTCCAGTTACCATTCCAAGGATTTTTTTGATCTGTACTATCTATCACAGTTATTGCATCAAATGGATGTGAATTCATTTTTTGAATAACAGTGAAAATTTGCTCATTTGGAGTTACGGTGTGATATTTTTTTTCATCACATCACTGATTGTTATTAATCCATGGTTTTTCTTACTAATTTTTTTGTTGTGTCTACAATGTCTTGTTTAACTTGTAATAGCAGTCAGAAGTTTATCAAGTTCTATTGGTTTTTTAATACAGGCTTTAACACCATCTTTTTTCAACAAATATTTTATTTGACTATCAGTAATGGCAATTGCAGAAAATATAATTATTTTCTGATCTTGTAGTATTTTTTCTCTTTCTAATGAATCAATAATATCAATTCCACTAAATTCAGGCATGGAAATATCTAAGAGAATGGCATCATAGTTTTCTTCTTTTATTAGATCTAAACCAGCAAGTGGATCATTTGCAATGATATTTTCAAGCCCTTTAGCTTTTAGAAATTCTGAAAGCATGCAGGTAATATCTGGATTATCATCTATAATCAATACCTTCATAATTTGAAATATTATCTTTTTTCACTTAGTAACAAGTTTGTTCATTTTGTTAAACACTTCTTTAAAACCAATTTTCCAGTTTTGGAATTTTTTCCATTGTCTTAAATTCAAGAAAATTGTTAGAAAAATTATGGATAAACGAGTATGCTTAATGATAGATGAGGATTTAGTAATAAAATTACATAAAGAACAGGCCAAATTTATAAAAGAATACAAAGACTCAATTAGTTTTTCAAATGTCTTAAATGAAATATTACGAAAAGGATTAAAGTAGAAACAGCTATACTGAAATTAAATTAATTCTATTTAGATATCTGCTCTAATTTAAGAAGATTACATTATTGTTCAAAATTTTTGGCGGTTTATCAAGTTAATTATTTCAAAGAAAATCTAATGTTTAATTATTAAAATAAAAAGAAAAATCGTTTTCTTTACAGTTTTGGCATGATGCTAAGTCTAGATTTTGCAGAGATTGATATCACTGAGATTATGGCAACTACTAAAATCATAACCGCAATTGTGCCAAATTCTGGAATCACAAAGGTACCAATTATCTCAATCTCTTCTGCCCCTCCAGGGTATTGGATTGTAAGGGTTCTATCTGTAGAGGTTGCTGTTTCTTCAAATGTTACTTCTTCCCCGTCGACTAGAACAAAAAAGACATCATCTTCGTTATTGATTGTTGAGTCAATTATATCTCGTGGTAATGTTACAGTGAGTTCTCCGTTATTGGTTGTTTCTAGCCCAATGATAAGAGAATTGGCATCAATATCGGGTAAGATTGTTGTGATTTTTCCACTGGAAATTTCATGATTCAAAGTGATTTTCGCCTTTTCATCTATAGAAGGTTCAGTTTTTGTAATTTCAGGTATTGCAGGAATTGGTTCTTTTGCCATTGTAGTTCCTACAAATACGGTTCCCTGCATCCATGGATGAACCATGCAAAAGTAGGGAACTTCACCTTCTGATTCAAATGTATGCGAGAAAGTGGTTCCTGCCATAAACAAGCTACTATCAAAGACACCAGATGGTCCATCGCCAGCGCTTCCAGCAGTTACTGTGTGGGCTGCTGAATCATCATTCGACCATGTTACTGTATCACCTACATTTACTGTTACCTCATGTGGAATGAAACACTCGTTTGTTGTTTCACATCCTGGAACAGATGTGCCTTGAGGAGCACTAACAGAAACACTTTCTGCAAATGCACTAGACATACTAAACATCATAGCAATTGTAAAGATTGTCATTAATGGAAATACTGTTTTTCCTTGTGTTTTCATAAATTTAATTTTGTGAGCAGAGATAAAAAACTTGTTATTTGAAAACCAACCAAGTTTTCAATAAGTGGATCTTAAGATAAATCTAAATGATTTGTTGTTATTATCCAGTATCAAATTAGATATCTAAATAATAATTTGTAAAAATTCTTAATTTCTAGTAATATTTCAGATATATCAATGGAATATGAAATCGTGAAAAATCCTATGGGATTAATTCAATTTACAATGAAAAAAGGCGAATCAGTAACAGCAGAAGCTGCGGCAATGGTCTTTATCAAAGGAGATATTGAGACAAACACCCGAATGAGAAAAAGTGGATTTCTCAAATCACTCAAAGCCGCTGCATTTGGTGGGGAGTCATTTTTTGTAAATGAATTCATTGCTCACCAAGATAATTGTAAACTCGGTCTAACTGGAAATATGCTTGGAGATATCGAGGTAATTCATGTAGAGGAGGAGTTTATTGTACAATCCGGCGCCTTTGTAGGATCTACTGGTAGTCTAACCTTAGATACCAAATGGCAGGGTTTCACCAAAGGGATCTTTGGAAGCAATCTGTTCATGTTAAAAACAATGGGAACTGGAGACATGTTTGTCAATGGTTGGGGTGGAATTGTCTCCACGAAATTGGAAGCAGGTGAGAAAATGATTCTTGATAACTATCAGTTAATCGCACTAAGCTCTACAGCTGATTATAGAGTAACAAAACATGGAGGATTCAAGACGACATTATTTGGAGGAGAAGCGTTGGTTATTGAGATTATTGGTCCTGGAACAGTATATATGCAAACAAAAAATCTCATGGAGTTTGTTAGAGCGTTAATTCCGTTTCTTCCAAAACGGAATTAACAAATTTTGAAAATCTAAATTCGAATATACTTTATGGGATTAATCCATTTTTGTAAATCTATATTGGATAAAATTTTCTTGAAATATGAAAACCAGGCATGAATTTAAGTAAAAAATCAGATTCTCAGGGCAATTAATCAAGCTGGAAACATCGCCAGTTTGAAAATTTTCTAACTGACATGAAACTAAATATCTTAAATTTTACACTAATTTAATGAGTGGATTTACAGAATGTCCAAACTGCGTGCAATCGAGAATAATAGTTCCCTTGAGATCATATGGGAAATCTTTGGTTTGTCCATTATGTGAAGAAGTAATAAAAAAGGAGATGTAAAATAATTTTTTCCTTAACACCAGTAATTCTTGTCAATAGAGTTCTTTCAAAAAGGGTTAAATTTTTTAGACGAATTAAATTCACTCAAAAATCTAACATTACCAATAATTTGATAGATCAAAGTTGTAAATGGGATTTTACGTTTACAGACAATAGAGTTTATGAAAATAATTTTTTTAGATTTTAGTTATTTTTTCTCTAAAAACAATCACAAGAAATCTTTTGATAGAAAATAATAAAGTATGAAAATTATGAAACTGACATGAAACTAAATATCTAAATTTTATATTAGTTTTGTGAGGGGTTCTACTGAATGTCCGAATTGTGGGATGGAAATAAAAAAAGTCGTTAAGAACCAATGGTAATTCTAGAACTTGCGCCTTATGTGAGGCAATTTTTCGAATGAAAGGTCACAAAAATACTTTTGGCAAATCATGATTTGTATCCTTAATTATTGTTTTCTCAATTCTCTAGTTTTCCAAAAAAACAATGTAAAAAATTATTCATGACCGGAAAAAATAGGTGTGACAAAACTACACACAACTAGGAAATTCACCCAATTTTCCAGTAATTTAAGCAGGTTTTTGACGAATAAAAGAAGTTCTATCTGTAATACAATATTGATACAATCTTTCCTGTGAGGAAAAATTTTGATATTAGCTAATTTGTTGATATTTTATCCTTCAAGCTAACCAAACCTAATGTTCAAAGTGTGTCTACTAATTACCGATGACTGAGAATGGGAAAGCAATTCGAGACTACCTAGATACCCTCCAAAAGGAGACATCCGTAGGATGTGGAATTTTTGATCACAGATATTCCCATAATGGAACTTTATCATGTATAAAATGTGGAAAAATAAAATCCGAAGGATCATGAGAAAATAATGCTGGTAATTTTTAATATTTTCAAAAAATAATTTTCCTGGGTGGTTAAAAAAACCCTAACACCCAAACTTTTGCGCCCAAGGCTCTTCTGTAAATTCACTTTTTCCACAAAATTCTTTTAAAATCACTGCATGTCCAACTTCTAGTATTTCTTCATTGAGAATTAACTCGTTGCAGTAAATTTTTGCAATGATTCTTCCATGGCTTCCCTCTGTTTGTCCATCATCTTCATCCACTAGGACTTTGGATCCAACAGGACAGATTGCCTCAATGAAAGCCCCGGCCTGAGTATAGTCATGATCTCCCCATTCAGGGGTGTTTACAAGTGCAAATCGTATGGATTTATCTCCAACTACAATTGTATCGCCATCAATGATTCGTACCACAAAGCCTGAGATACATCTTGCATCTCCAGAACATTGTTTTTCTTTTGGGATATATTTTGGAGGATCTGTAATGGTTTTAGTTGTAATTTGAGGTTCTTGTGGTATTGAGATTGGCTCAATTTTTTCTTGTTTTGTTTCATTGATTACCTGAGGAACAGTTTGCACATCATCTACAGGAAACATTGCAATAAAAGATAAAATTCCAATTACCACAATTACTGCAAAACTAACAAGAATAATTTTTCCAATGCTCACAAGTTTAGTAAATCATATTGCAACTTAAGAATGTCTTTGGAATTATCAGTGAAAGTTATTGAATTTTGTTTCAAGCTTGAACTGATCTCAGAGTTTTGATGAGGATAAATTTTTTCAAATTGTTCCGGTTTAGTAAATCAGTCTGCAAGAAAAATTGTCCAACCTCAAAATTCATCCAAAATCTAATAAATCATGAAATATCACTAGAGATATGAGCGTAAATATTCAGTTAAAGTCATTTTTTGATGAACTAGTATCAGATGTGACTTGTAAATTCTCAGATCAAATTGTATCAATGGTATTGTTTGGTTCTGCAACGACTGGAGAATGGATTAGAGGCAAGTCTGATGTTGACTGTATTGTAATTATAAAAAACAAAAAACACTGTAAAGAAGTTCAAGAGTATTTGTATACATTGTTGTTGCAGCTTGATTCAAAGTATGATCTTAAACTAGCACAAACATGTACATCGTATAAAAAAACAAACAATCCTGCACTTGACTTGATTTACAAAACTGAAAACAAATTGATGTTCGGGCAGCCATTTTACGTAGTATCCCAAGAACAAATTGACTTGAGCGGTTACAAGATACGAAAAGATCTTAGAATAGAGATTGGAACAAGAACCATTGCATCATTAGGATTATTCTTTCACAGGATAAAAAATACAGGAATCATTCTTTACGGTAAAGACATTAGAGAAGAGATCCCAATAGTAGTTCCTGCACTAGAGAAACTAAAGGCATCCTTTAATGCAATGCTTCTTTTACTGATGAGTTTTGTGATATTTCCATTTAGTGTAAATTCTGCTTTTTCTCATGCAATAAAGGCAAACTTTTGGGCATGCGATGATGTGTTACTTGCACTGGACAAACCATTATCTACTACAAAGCAAGAGGTAAACCAGATTTGTGCAATCTTTGAATCTGAAATTGACAAGGAGCATCTTTTAGAATCACTAGAGTATAAAAAAATAAAAGAAGATCTTAACATTAAACCAAGATTTGTATTTCTCTACATGCTAAAGAGTACAAAATTTGTTTATGGATTGTATGTAGCAACCATTCTAAAGTTGGTAAGGTAATAAGAAATTTACCCAAAAATTGAGCCTAAAGTAAAGGCAATTTTACATAATCCACATCAAAAGTATCTTAACTTGATTCCAAGCTAAAAATCCCGTGAGCTGCTGCCATAAAGGCCAGAACAAATCCATCCAGAGTTCTCATATGTACTACCTCATCACCTTCACCTAATGCCTCAATTTGCTTTTTTAGATCTGCCTGCTCATCAGAAAACAAAATATCATTTTGTCTTTTTCTATACACAAGTTTTCGAATCAACGTTGGCAAGTCAGGATTTTCGTGATAGTTTGGATGGTTTGGAATTGGTGAGAAATCAATTGCCAGATATTCTCTTTTCTTCTCACGACGAATGTAATTAATTATTGGCTGTGCCTCATCATTTTCATAAATTACACACAAATCAACATCTGCGGTATCCTTTAGATATTTGATGAACTTGAAATGCCTCATACGTCCATCGTGCTTTTCTACCCTTAGGACTTGAATATCTCCTGACTCAGACAACAGTACAGAATAGACTGCTTTGTCACAGTATACTCCAATGCTGGTCTTTTTACTCATATGTCAAGTTACAAGCTGGTCTTTTGTAAACTTTAAAAATTTTTGAATCTAGCTCGATTATGGTACTGTAATCATAGTCAAATGATCTAGAAAGTCACGATCAAAGCCAGTGCCAGACAAGTCAGTTACATCAAATGTAACAGGTCCACTGCTCTTAATTCTATAACTTACCGAGCAGCTTCCATCTACAGTTGTACAACTATCACTCTCTGCACCACCATCCCAGTCTCCTGAAACTATGACATCAGAATGTAACATCCCAGGATTATCATGATCATGAATGGTGATTATTACAGTAAAAGTAGTCCATGGGCCCTTGGTAGAAGTAGATCCAACTAGTGACTCTACGTGAACGAAAGTTGTTGGAGTGGGTTCAGTAATAGTAATAGAGACTGTGGCCTCGTTACTTGTTTCACCCTCATTGTCATTTATCGTATACTTGAAAGAGTCAGAAATTGTATCTGTACCATCGTGTGTATAGCTTAGAGTACCATCTCCGTTTTCAATTAGAGATAATTCATTTGAGGGAGCTTGAGTAATTGTAATACTTGACAAGTCTAGTATACCATCATCGCTGTCATTGTCTACAACATTTATGATAATAGAAGAACCCTTTTGGACATTTGCACTATCATCAACTGCAACAGGTGGTGAGTTTATTCCAGGAGTGTTTCCGTTCTTATCAAATGTAATTGAATCATTAGCACTAGTATCATACGATACCCCAACTCCAGTAATGTCTTGAACTGTAAAGGTTAGAGTAGATTCTTTGGTAGACTTTGATACTTGACATAGTCCATTTGCATCAGTTGTACAACTATCAGAACTGCTTGCTCCACCAGACCATAATCCTTGCACATTGGCATTCTCAACTGGAGCGCCTCCACTAGTAACATTAGTAGTTACAAATCCAGTCCAGCGTTTGTTGCCACTGGTATTGACAATAAATTCCTCAACAATAACATCATTTGTTGGATTTACTGTAATGCTAAATGTTTGATCAGGACTTGTATCATCTCCTCCGTTTGCGGTTCCGCCATTATCTTGCACAGAAATTGTTACAAGAGCAGAACCAAAAGTATCAGCAGTAGGCTCAAAATTCAGTGTTCCATCTGGAGAAACTGCAGGTTGAGTAGAAAATAATCCGTTATTGTCATTTGATGTAAAGTATGTTGCAGTCTGTGCTGCTTCATCTGTTGCTCCTGGATTAAAGGTTGCAAACCCTAGAACAGAAACTGGTCCTTCATTTTCTCCAACACTTTGATCACTTGTGGTAAAGGATGGTTCATCATTTACCGGATCAATTGAAATTGAAGCAGTAACTATACTGCTGTCGTCTTGAGTATCATTTGCATGATAGGTAAAAAAATCAGCTCCGTTAAAATCTGCATCAGGAGTATATGAGAAACTACCATCCGAATTTAATGTCAGCGAACCATTTGCTACATCTGTATCAAGTATTGCAGTTAATGCATCCAAATCTGAGTCTGAATCATTTCCAAGTACTCCTGATAAAGAAACATTTAGTGGAGTGTCCTCGTCAGTAGAATAATCATCATCTAATGCTGTTGGTGGATTGTTTGGAGTAATAGCATCATATTCAATGTGCAACAATGGAGCATTTGCAGATTCTCCCTCATAGGCCTCTGCAGTCCTAGTACCAATTCCAGTTATGATGAATACCATGTCGTTTCCAGGATTCCATCCAGACCTATCAACTATTTCTTTAACCAGTGGGGAAAGAGATGGAGTTTGATGTTTTTGGCTTACTGTGTTCCATGCATCAGGGTTCCATGGAATAGAGGCACTAGTTTGTTCTCTGCTTGAGACATTATTGGTAGCAGATGAGAAAGCAGGAGCATTATCAGAGTCTTGAGCATGAATGGTAAGCAAAGTTGAAACAGAATCAGTTGTGTCTGTTTCAAATTCAATGTATGCTGAAGTAATTGTAGATCCCTGTGGTACGTTTATGTTTGTAAATCTTATTCCAACAGTTTGATCATTACCGTTACTGCCTGAGTCATCTACTAGCTCCAGATCTGTGCTGGTAATATACATCGAACCAGAAGAACTTTCCTCTACATCATCGTCTCCAGAGTTTACTCGAATGTTTAGAGTTCCAGATGAGGGTATGGCATCAACTGCAATTGTAACTTCAGATACATTGCTGTCAGCTGTTCCATCATTTACTTTGAATGTGAAACTGTCATCTCCAGTAAAACCAACGTTTGGAGTATAAGTTCTAAATGAATCTGTTCCAGACAAAGAACCGTTTGATGGGCCTGAAACTATGGTGTAGGTTAATGGGTCACCGTTTGCATCAGATGCTAAAAGTGAAATGTCTACTGGAATATTTTCAAAAGTTGAAACTTCTTGCTCGTATGTAACAGGAGGCTCTGGTGGGATTTCAACTCCCATAAAACTTGTAATGTTAAATTCATCGTATGTTTGTCCTTCAGTGTTTTTAAAATAACAAAATGCCTTGTCAGCTTGACCGTTATAGTTGAACTCACAAAATAGAGCACCAGATAACAATCTTGAATCTTGGGTGGCACTATAGATGCTTGCCCATTCACCGTTACATCCGTATGGGTAATTTTGTGGCAAACATCTTTCTTGATCTCTGACACTTTTTCCTCCCAATCCTGAAACAAATGCGAATGTTGCACCATCTGCAACACGAACTTCGCCAGGATCACTCCAAGCAGGATCAACTGTTTGGTCTGCCATGCTGGTCAAAGTTTTTGTTCTTGAATAACTGTGCTCATGACCAGTTGCAATGATTGCACCACCTTCTCTACATGCATCATATACCTCCATTGAGACTTCAGTTCCTTTGCCTCCGACTTGCATCAGTTGATGATTTTTGTGCCAAGTACAAAGACTCCAAATAGATTCATCTTGAGCAAGCTCATTTTGAATATAGGATATATGCTCAGAAAGAATAACGCCCGAGGTACCACTACCAATGGTTCCCACTCCAGACAAGATAAAGAATAATCCTTGATAGTGACAACTAGATTTGTTACCCAAGTCACCTGTACACTCGGCTCCATCAATTCTATCAAGACGTTCTTGAAGTTTTTGTTGATAATTAGGCCATTGGTCTAGTTCAAGATCATGATTTCCCACAGATGCAAAGTATGGAAAATTCAAACCCAATTCGTCAGTAATCATGGTATCCCAATCATTTGGGCTTTGGTTGTAATCAAAATCCCCCTGATGCAAAACCATATCAGTATTTTCAGAAGCTATTAGTTGCAAAACTAGTTCAGCGTCATCTTCATAGTATCCTTGATCGCCAATAAAAGCAACTTTAAAGTTCGAAGGGGTAGCACTTGGAGTTTGTGCAAACGCAGAATCAAGTTGAGTTGCAGAAATTCCTGTTAAAATTAAAATTGAAAAAACAATTGGAAAAAGTTTTTTCATTTTTTATCTCCAAAATTATAAACAGTCATTGTAATGAAAACCATTTCAAAAAAATCTTAATAAAGTTAGTCAACTGTCAAATTAGGGTATTACAAGAATTTAAAAAGAATAACAAAAGATTTTTCCAAAAAATATTTTTTAATAAAATTTGTTCTAAAAAAAAATTACAAATTGGCATTACCTAAATTGTAAGTCTAGTAAACTCTCAAATCAGACAAAAATTCCTGTGCATCTCTGGGCGTAAATTTGTCAATATTGTAAAAACTTTGTTTTGTTTTTGTCAATAACAATTACGAACTAAAATTAAATTAATGAATTTTTGAGAGCTGGTATGATAGGCCCAATAGGTTTTGTACTTACTGCAATTGCAAGTCTAGTTTCACTTTGGGCATATTTTGAAAAAGTTGTATCCCCATAGGTACTTTTGAGATTCGAGTCAAACCAAAAGTCACTACTGATGAATCGTTCGTCTTTGTTATATACAAAATTCTACAATACTAAATATGGAAAAAATTACAATGTGGAAGTGCTACAGATGCGAACTGACTTTTCAAGAAGAGTCTCACGCTAAATTTCACAAAAACCTATCTGATCACAATTCACAAAAAGTAATGATTTCATGCGCCTGATTCTTTAATTTTCTGGGCACATTCATCACAAAGCATAATTTCGATTCCAATAACGTCTACTGGTTTCTTATTTTCATGGTTACATGAAATTGTCATTTTTAACCTCATTTTGCTACCTTTGGAAAATAATTTAAAACTTAGGGCAAAATATTAAATTTAGGCAAATTTGGATTTGTTTCCCCTCGTGAGCTTGAAGATTTTTGAGAATCCTCCATGTATTCCTCAAACAATTCTTGCTGATATTGCCCACCGACTACAAAAACTACAGATACAATCCCAGCTGCGACTGCTATGGCGATTGCTATGACTAGGATGGTCCTCAACATCTTGATGTATAAAACTCTGAAAAATAAACATGTTATATTGCCCAAAATTGTAAAAGGATCAATAACTAATACAAAGCATGAAGGAAAAACTTCTGAGTCTTTGCACGTGTACGGCAATTGAGATAATGACTGCAATTGGTGTTACATCGTACTTGCTTTACCTAAATGAGCCAATTTTGGCACTAATTTCAACTGTAGTTTTTGCAAAATTAATTGTATTTCACTTTATCATGGATTACTATGACAAAAAACAAAGAAATACTCAAACTTTAAGTCTAAAAAAGAGCTAATCCACATGTGAAACCTCAATCTTGTCGAAATTGTGGAAAAGAAATATTTCAAAATCAAAGGGTGTGTCCTAAATGTGGCAAAGATACAGGTCAAGATGATCCTGAATAGATTATGAAATTGAAAATTATTGCCATTGGTGGTATTTGCTTTGTTGTGGTATTTGCAATTGCAATCCTAGTCTCAACTTATCTAGGGATTAGATAAGCTATTTTTCCCAAAACTTAATTTTCTACATTCCTGTAAATTGTTCAATGGATACAGATACTGAAGAGAAGATTCAATCCATAATTTTAGAAACATTTCAGGATATAGAAAGAGAATGGATAAGCTATTTTCAACACAAGGCAAAGCAGATGAATTTAGACCAAAAATCTTTCTTTATAGGCATGATGTACCCCAAAATCGTAAAAAATTTAGAGGATAATAATATCCATATTCGCATAAAGTCAGATTCCTGGGGAGACCATGAAATTGAAAAAATTAATTCAATGCTTGGGGCATTGTATGAAAAGTTTGTGTGATTACTAAAACTTAAGTTCAAAGAATAACTTCTATTCTTTATGAGTGAAGATAAACCCGAAGAAAAGAAAGAGTCTGCAAAAAAAGATGACAAGTTCTATGAGCCAAGGAATTGGGATAAATTTATGCGCATAGAAGACGAACCGCTTCATGCTGTCAGCACTTATTGCGGAAAATGTGGCCATATCATCTATGAACATGATAATTTTTGTACTAAATGCGGTGCAGAATCTAGAAAAGAAAAAACCTAATACATAAAGTTAATTTCCATCAATGTTACAATTAGATGTTCCTGGAAGACAATACACCTGAAATTTCCACAAGTGAGTTTGTGAAGAGCCATTACCTGAGACGCTAATAAAAGCTAAAAGTGTTTCAATATCGTTAAAACTTTTTGGAACCTCCCAGGAAAAAACAAAATATCCATTTTGGTTTGTTAGTCCATCAAACTCTCTGATTATATCTTCACCATAATCTTCAATGGTTAGAGTAACCTTTGCACCCTCTATAGGATAATATCCATCAGTAACCTGAACATTAATTGTATGTGTAACACCGCGTCTTACCAAATCTTCACCTGAAATTACCACTTGCAGTGCAGGGGGTGCTTTTTCAGAAAGTACAACTAGTCCCATGTTTGCCAAATGCTGAATAGAGTAAATAATTTCAGAGTCGGAAATTTCATCTTCTGCCCACCACTCAAATGTAGTTATCAACCATGGCGGAAAGTTAGACGAAGGTAGTTTTTCTTTTGTCAGATGAAAAAATGAAACTGATTGTAACTCCCCTGCAAATTCAGTTTGAATTCTATAGGTTCCTACTTGGGATTTTGAGTCAATTGGGAAAATGGTAGAGTATCTCCCCGTCTCAATTAATGGAGAGTTAAGGGTCTGCTTTGTACCATCTGGTAGAGTAATCTCCAAGGTTACGTGTGCAGTTTTACCAAATTCACCAATTTTACCTGAAATTTTTACAAAATCAACCTTACCACTTTCAGGAATTGGATAGATTTCTTGGATAACATGTGTATTTTTTATTATTTTTTGATTTGACAGATCTACTAGGATTGACATTATTGTTTTTTCATTGAGATTATTTTTAGAATAAAGTTGTTGAACCTCATCTTTTATTGAATCAGAAACCTGAGGCTCTGAATATGCAACGGTAAAAGTAATTGATAGCAAGCATGCTATTATAGCAAGTGTCTTCATTTCTTAAGATGGTTCTGACTCTACTCTAATTTTTTCTTCTAACTCATCAATTTCCAATTCCTCATCTGGTGAAAGTCTTTCTGGCTTTCCAGCATCATATTTGCTAGTTTTAATTTCAGGATTTTCCGGATGATCATTTGTTAACTTGTTAAGATATTTTCTATCAGAAACATAAAGCATTTTGTTTGCTTCAAGGGTTTCTTTGATATGTGTCAGTCTTGGGATATCCCCGTATCCTAGCTCTAGGATTCTTTTTACATCATCAAGTAGAGAGGTCATATATTATTCCTAAATCAAAGATAATTAAATTAATTTCTCATCTTTATTACAACTTTAGTCAAATTTAGAGTTCCAATCCAAATGAGCCTGCAACGTTTGAGAATTTCATGTAAGATTCCAAGTATTGTCTTCCTTTTGGAGTTATCACAAAGGTATTTTTTCCATCATATTCTATTTTGTTTATCAATTCTGAACCAGTGAGATTCTCTAGGAATTTTGATAGTCTTGAATGTGAAAGATTTGCCTTTGCCAACAATCTGGTAGTCTTTATTCCATCCTCGCCAGATTCCTTTGTTGCAGTAAGAAGGTCACCTACAATTTGCATGCTGGTTCGGTAAACTACCATGTTTAATGTTATGTGAGTTTTGAATAAAAGGAACATGAATGATTTGTAAGTAGTTTTGTTTGGAAAAAAAATTACATTTTTGAACATATTCGTATTTTTTTATTAAAAATATTTCTTATCCTCCTTCTAGTCCAAATTCCGTGTCATACATCAATTATCATACAGGCATTTTGGAGACTTTGCCAATTGCAAGATAAGATTCACCTCGGTTAGTCTTGTATCCCCCGGCTGAAATGCTAGTATCATAAACTGTCAAATGTGCCGGATCTATGCCTGTCTGCCCTTGATTTTGGTCTTGTTTGAGCTTTCTGCTACTAATGAAAAACATGACAATTCCACCAATTGCAGCCATTCCTGCCATTCCATACATAATTGACTCTGGAAATACTCCTGGTCCAGGGTCATCATTAATTGGCTCTAAAAGTCTTGCCTCAAAGGTTTCAATCAAATTCAGAGAAGAAGGCTCAGAATAACCTTCAATCGTAATGGATGCATCATCACGAGATTCTACCATGATGATTCGGTATTTTTTATCCAGACCTAATTCCTGAATCCACTCTCTGTCTTCGCAAAACCCATCAAAAATATTACATTCTCCCATGGAGTAATGAGTAAGAACATATTTTCCAGTAAAATTGAATTGCTCAGAGCTTGCAATAATTGCAGTGTTATCAAACAAAGAGTGCCATTTGTAGAGAGGAAGTTCTAAAATCCCACTTGAATCAATCATTGGTATCTCCAAAATTTCAACATTGGCGTTTTCAAATTTCTCCATAACATTAGGAATCATCAAATCAAGTGCGTTTTTTGGATTGTTAATATCAAATGTACCATAATTTGTCTCAAAAATTACCGGGGAATCTAAAGTTAATCCCCTCCAATTCGCATCAATGGTTCTAGTATCTCCTTTTTCTTGTATTACCGGATTGATAAATGTAGGAACCAATTGTATTTTAAATTCAATTACAGCAGAATTTTGATTTCCACTTAATATTGCCTGATAATTTACCTTGGCATCAGTAACAAATACAGTACTAGGAAGAGATTCAAGATTTTCATTTATTTTATTTATCAAATCCCTCATACCAGGAGTTTCAGAGTCAGCTGAAAAGGAAATGTTTTGATTTTCTCCTTGTAATAATTGTGCTATTTCTCCACCTTCTGGATATTCAATGTATATTATTCGCAAAAAAGAAAACGAGGGTGAAATGGAACTCTCCTCCACCATTACCTTTGCATCTAATTGTGCAGCCCACACTGATGGCAGAAATCCCGATAAAATTAATACAGCAAGCAATAGATACTTCATACTTATATATCCACAGAAATAGATATATCCATTATTATCAAATACATAAGATATGATGGATATGTCCACCGCCGAGAGGACCTCTTTGGATATATTCAAAGGGATAATGGACTGGGGTCCGCTTACACTTTATTCGGCAAATGCAAAAACGCGGATGCCCATAGGCACGATTCACAGACACATTAAGCTTCTAGAGAAGACAGGTAAGATCAAGGCTTATGAATCAAAAACCACGGGTAGAAAAAAAATCCAATATGGTCCCACAATTTATGGGATTCTTAGCTTTTACCGTCGGGACAAAAAACTTTCCTCTTCTATTCAAAATTATTTTTTACTATGGATTGAGCATAAAGAATTTCAAAACGAATTAGAAAAAGAAGGTTTTGATATCTCCGGAGATTTAACAAAATCAAAACATATTTTTCAAAAGTACATGGATTATTTTAGTGCAGTAGAAAAGCAAATGGAGAAAATAAAAAAAGGAGACAGCGTTATTTCCAGAGACGTTTTAATTTTAATTTCATCTGGGTTGTTATCGTCTGATCCATACTATCAAAAGTTGTGGGAGGAACTATACCAAAGTCTTCCCGGAGTGAGAAAGAGTTTGGATGAATACATGACAAACATGATAAAATCCTACAAAGAATTTAAAAAAAGATTCAACTCAAAAATTTAATTTCTTCTTCAAGTAAGAAAACTAATCCAAGCAATAATACAATAACTGGAATCAAGTATAGAAAACGATTAACATATTTTTTCTTTACTTGTCTTAGATATGCCAGATAAACCATAAAAACAGTGGTAATTGCCATTATGATATTTAGTGTATCAAACATACCATCATTGATTACACTACATTCACGTAAACCTATACCACAATACATCAACAAAAAGCTAAAGTTCCATCCAGAATGAAATGCAATTGCAAACCAACCCTTCCCACTTGTCCATGTTCTTAAGCTAAAAAATATGTGTGGAACAGAAAACAAAAATCCCCCATAGGCCAGTGTTTCAATTGATATCACTCCAGAGTTAAACAGATGAGCTGCCGACCAAATTATTCCGGTTCCTAACACTATCAGAGGATTTCCTGAAAGGTAAAACGGAATCCCAAAAAATACAGTCTCCTCAAAAAATCCCGCGCTAACGGCAAGTGATAAAGACACAGGAATCTGAGGCGCAGTATAGTCTGAAATAACCGAGGTAGCTAAATTTGATCCTAAATACATCAAAATAAGACCCAAAACGTGGTAAAAAAGGCCCATTTGGAGAAGATACCAAACACTGGTCCTCTGAAATGGTTTTAACCAGTGTTTTGGATTAATATCAAAGGTATACGAATTCCTATCCACCAAAACTCTTCTCTCTTTGTTGAGAATATTTTCCCCTATCGTTTTTACCAAAGAGAATAATCTCTACAATGTTTGCCTTGTCTTCTGCTGTTAACTCAAATCCTCTGGATTCAAGATAATGGAATAGCTGCTCAGAGTGTATTTTCATTATTCATCTCTCCATGTTGATTTCAAACAATCAATGTTTTGTTGGTTAAATTGTTAAAAAAATTCTTGTGCCAAAAGTTTTGGTTGAATTGATCTAAAAAAATTTGTAATATGCCTGACCATAAATTATTTGATCCCGTAAAAAGCTCAAATTTTGAGAGTTTCCAAAATATTTGTAAATTATTTTGGTAATTTATCAAACATATGATTAGAACAATTTGTAATAATTTTGCTAGTTTAATAGGATAATACCTTAGTATTCAGTTATAAAGAAGGTCATCTCGGTGTGAACCATGAACAAAAATGACAAAAACATAAAACACCAAATCAGATCTGAACAAACTTCAAAACAACAAGTCAAAACTGAACAAACTTCAAAACCAGAAATTAGATCAGAGTCAAACCTAGATTTTTTTGCCGTGTACAAACAAAATGTTGAAAAATACTTTGAGAATATGGAAAATTCCATTCCAAAATACTACCAAACATTGAATGAGCTACAACAAGAATATGTTCAAGCATGGGAAAACATGTTTAAAGCAACAATTTCAGTTCAAAAAGAGTTTGCTGGTAAAACTGGATTGGACATTGAACAAACTACTATTGCAACTAAAATTGTTTCAGATACAACTGAAGCTGCCATTAAAGCACGAACAGTTAGAGACGAAATAATCTTAACATCAATTGATACAGCAAAAGAAAACGTCAAGGAATGGAACAAAAGATCCCAAGAATTCATAGATTTAAATAGAAAAATTGCACAATCTTGGATCTCTTCATTTGCGACTAAGCAAAGCTAGTCGTAAATTTTCTATTTTTTCTTTAAATTAGTCAACTACCTATTTTCAGCACGATATTTTTCAGAATCTGAATTCCATACTAATTTTATCTCAGAGTTATCTTCAAATTCACTTGCCATTTGTTGCATTTTTCTATGCAAATCTAGCTTTAGTTTTTCTAGAGCATCGGCTTTGTCTTCTAAGATTTTCTCTTTGTTTAGTTCATTGTTTTCCCTAACCTTCATGATAGATTTACTTAATTCTTCTGTAGTCATTTTTTCTTCTGAATAATATTTATCTAATAGTTCTTTTTCATCTTGTTTTGCCAAAAGATCAGCATCTTTGTAAATTATATCATATTCTTTTTTCAGTTGAATTTGATTAAGAATGCTATTATCATAAATTTCGTCAATCTCTTGGTTTATTTCAAATATTTGATTCTCAATTTCTTTTTGTTTGTCTTTATCAAAAATGAATTGAGTAAGCTCATGGATTTCAGCTTTGCCTTTATCAATCCAATCTTGAGCAGTAGACTCTAAAACACATGCATACTCCTTTGCTTCGTTATGAAATACAACTATGTATTCGTCTTGGCATAAAGTTCCAGGATTTGTTGGAATGTTTGGAGAAAGTGAATTTTCATCAAAAATAATTAAATTTGCATTTACAATTTTCCCCATGCCACGTCTTTCCCACATTTCAGCAGTTGATTCTGTAATGCATGCATAATCATCTGATTGTAATCTATGAATTACAACGTATCCATCACGACATTTAGTATCAGGACTTGTGTTCAAAGATTCATAGGCATATTTGTCATTGGGGTTTGCCGAAAGGTATTGGGGATCTGAACGATAATCAGTGTAATATTCTGCAAGCTGTGATTGTGTAAATAGGTTTTGTGGTAATTGCCCAGTAGAGTTGAAAAGTAGTTGTTGTTTGTAAAATGCCAAATTATGTTTTACATTAAACTGAGCATTCATCTCAATTAATTCAATTCTTTTAGTTTCGGCAGCTTTGTGATATGCTGCCCTTGCCTCACTTAGACTTCCACCATTTGCTATTACCTCCTTTAGTGCAGTTCTACCTGCAGAAACTTTCATTTCTTTAAATTCAAATTGGTCCCAAAAGACTCCTTGAATTGGGGTAGGTTTATCTTCAACAAATCTCTCAAAGGCTGCACGTGAGGTATAATTTGCCCAAAGATTTTCCCATTCAATTAGATCCTGATTTAGCCGCTCAATGGCTATGGCCCGTTTTTCCTCTAACTCCTTTTGAGCTTTAGTTTTTTCATATTCTCTTTTTTCCAAATCTTCAATCCATTGTTTTGTTTGTTCGATTTTTTCTAAAATATCCTGTGCAAGTGGATTGTTTTCCAAATCACCAGAGAGTGTAGTTTGTCCAGTTGTTGAAGATTGGCTTGTTTGTGCAAAACTTGATTCAATAGCACTTCCAAAGATAACACCAATGGTGATTATTGCAATTAGGGATGCAACTAAAGGTCTCAATAACCGATCCGAAAATTGGTCCTATTTAGGTGATCCTCAGAATTTTGACTGATCTCTTATTATTAGTTTTCAAATTATCTTCAAAATTTGTGCTGATAAATTTATATCATATTTTTGAAAAACCCCAAAAAAATTGTAAGAAAAACCCAGGATTGTGAAATACCAATTCCATAGTATTACACCATCAACAAAATCTGTGCGTGTCCCCTTTGCAAACCAAATTAAATTTATTTTTTTATTTTGTTTTAATAATTTTGAAATAGATGGTAGGTGTATACTCGGTCTGGGGACAACACCCTACTCATCTATTTGATTTGTATAATAAAAAATTAGAATAAAAGACGAACGTAGAAATTATTCATATAAATTCTCAGTACATCCTATATACTAATTTATCAAAATGTAGTTAATTGGAACTGTCACCAAAAATCGCGCATCGGTTTTGGTCTTAAGTTCCAGTTAAACTTTTAAAATGAAAATTTCTCAACCACTTGTTGAACTGTAGTGATTTCGCAATATGCTTTTCATCAAAGGTAGATATGATTCATTTGATTGTAGCTTAGTCTTGCATTTTGATAGCAGCTTTTCACAGTATTTTTGTTCTTCATCTGTCAGTTGTGATGCATGAAGATAGTTTTTCTTGGATGCAAGATCGTAAAGAAACGAATAGTATTCCTTTAGGACCTCTTTGTCTTTGGTTTCTTGTGTACTCATTTTTTATCAAACCAACCAAGGAATGGGATTATTTAGCATCTGGCTTACTTTTTGATGGTTACTAGTTCAGAATTGGAATTTTTTTTACCTCTTTAGTTCAATATTTGAACATCAGAGGCTATCATTGCATCCGGAGATGATATTTGACTTCAAATGACTATGGCCGAGCCAATAATTGAGCAGAAAAAAGATATCAAAATCGATGCAATAGACAGACAAATTCTAAATCTACTTATCGCAAACGCACGTGATTCTACTAGAACAATAGTCAAAAAGCTTGGAGGCCTTGGAACTGAAATGTCCGAGCGTGGGGTAGGCAAAAGAATTGTAAGATTAGAAAAACTTGGAATCATACATGGTTATACTACAATGGTGGATCTCAATCAGGTCAACATGCCAATTTTACGCTTAATCACGGTAAAATTTACCTCTCCTAAAGATTTTGTTACAAGACTAGAGGAGATGAAACAATATTTGACCAATGCCCCCTACTGTGACTTTTCTGCTAGAACCAATGGCAACATTGATTGGATTGAACTCAAGTTTTTTAACAATCATGAGCAGGCTCAACAAGAAGAGGACCTTTATCGTGCTTGGTTTGGAGACATTATGGAAGATTATAGATCCTACGATCTCGATATTCACAAGATGGGTTGGCAGTTATTTGATGAGGATGATTTTAATCGATTTATTCAGAGCACATGCAAGAAAGAGGGAACCGAAACCTGCCCAAATATTTCAAAGAAAAAATCAAAAGGAAAGTAATTTAACAGATTTTCGCGTTAAATACAAAGAATAAGTATTGTAGTTATGGCATTTAGAAAATGTATCCATTGTGGTTTGGAATACGAGGATGTTTTCAATAGGCGTATCTGTTCAGACAAGTGTTCATTAGAAATCTCCTAAGAACAAATAATTTTTGTTTGAATTTTTGGGCGTGAAAGTTCAATTTCTGAACTGTTTTGTTAATGATACCATTCAATTTCTGAACAAAAGATAGTCAAAAAGTTAGATCCATTCTAAATAATTCAGTTACATCAAAGAATTTGACAAAACATGAGTACCATAAATGTACAACAACAAATCTCCGAGAACAAAAGAAAACTCGGAGTAATAGGTTTGCTTGCCTTACCTATTGTCGCAGCAATGGCACACCAAGGAGCTATCTCCTTAGAACAAATACCGCAAACACTCACTACCGGGGTATTTCCAGTCTTGTTCACCCTTGGTTCATGGGGCCTAGCTGTGAAAATGGCATTAAAATTGAGAAAGTAGGATAAAATCCTCTTTTCAATTTTTTTATTCTAATTACAAACAATAGAACTCTTGTTACAATCAATTTTTAAGAACCAAATTTACTTTTGTCTGTATGAAAGCATTAAGATTTGATGGTAAAGATCTCAACTTTCTTGAAAATTATCCAAATCCTCATTGTGATGAAGCACTTGTTAAAGTTGAACTAGCTGGAATTTGTAGAACTGATCTTGAAATTTTGGATGGATACATGTCTTATGAGGGAGTGTTAGGTCATGAGTTCGTAGGCGTTGTAAAAGAATCCAAAAACAAGGGACTTGTTGGTAAAAGAGTTGTAGGCGAGATTAATGTTGGATGTGAGAATTGTGAATCCTGTAAAAAAGGAATGCAAAGACATTGCCCAAATAGAACAGTTTTAGGAATTCTAAAACGTGACGGTGCCTTTGCGGAATTTTTGACACTACCTGAAAAGAATCTACATGTTTTACCAGATACCATAACAGATGAGCAAGCAGTGTTTATAGAACCAATAGCTGCCGCCTTTGAAATAAAGGAACAGATTGCATTAAAACCTGATTGGAATGTGGCAATAGTTGGAGATGGCAGGCTGTCTCAGCTGATTGTATCTGTTTTAATGACTAGTTGTTCTAATATCACCTGTTTTGGAAGACATGAAAACAAGCTTGAAAGGCTACAAAAACGAGGAATCAAAACAAAGATAGGAATAAAATCGGTTGATGAACATAGTTTTGATTTGGTGATAGAAGCCACTGGTAACAATTCAGGATTTTTGGATTCCATGAAGCTTGTAAAGCCAAAAGGGACTATAATTTTAAAATCCACAATTGCCTCTAAAGAAAATCTAGATCTAACGCCTGCCGTGGTGAATGAAATCACTCTCGTAGGCTCTAGATGTGGGCCTTTTAGACCTGCGATTAATGCACTCGCAACAGGTAAAATTTCTGTTGATGGTTTGATAGATTCTCAATATCCCCTAGAAAAATTCCAGGAGGCAATTAATCATGCAAAAAAATCAAGTACACTCAAAGTTGTCCTGAAACCTTAGTTTTTTTCAAAAGGAACATTTGAGCTCAAAAAAAATCAACAGATCAAATTTAGTCTTGATTATTAAGTGTCAAAACTCTTCAAGCGATCAAAAATTAATTTTCACACTTGTGAATAACTTGATAATTTGCAACTAGTATCTATGGAAGAAACACAACTAAGTGATAGAATAAAGATGGCGCACACCATAGAAGTTGAAAGTGCAATGAGGCGAAAGGTTGCATTAAAAGTAAGTTGGTATGATGTACATGGAGAAAATCATACCCAACACTACTCATTAAATGAGGGTTCTACAATAGAACTTTAATCATTTCTTTTTTGTACTACGTTATTTTAACATGTTACAGCTTGGGCATAAATCGTATTCAATTGGAAATAATGCTCTACAAAGATTACACCTTAATGTAGATTCTTTGTGGAAATTTTTTCTGTTTGAACACTTTGAATTTTTTACAAAGAAGACTTGCATCATAAATTGTATTAGTAAAATTTCTACATAAGTTCAATCTTAACATCTAGCTAAAACATTATCAGAAAAGCTAAAGATAATTTTTTAATTTACAGAATATATTTTATTATTATTTTGTGTAACATTAAATTTGAAAATTGTGTAACTTTTGAATTAAACTAATCTTACACATATTTAATTTTGTAGAATTTAATTTAATAGAATTTAAAATTCTAGTTTACTGTAACTGATGCATTAGCCCAAGGATGAATCATGCAAAAGTAATCGTATTGCCCAGCTCTTTCAAATTTAAATGAGAAAGTTTCACCTGCTCTTATCAATCCACTATCAAAAATTTTATCTGGTCCTTCAATGATGTTTCCGCTGGTAACTGTGTGTGATGATGTGTCATCATTCCTCCAAATAATCTCACCTCCGGTAAAGATTATCAATGATGGAGGATCATAACACAAATCTACTTTTTCACATCCAGGAATGTTAGTTCCTGCAGGAATAGATACTAGTCTTGAGGGAAGCTTAGATGCTGCAAGTTCTTTTGTCATCTCCCCTAATTCCTTTGTTTCTTCAGATACCTGTTTTGTTGTTTCTTTTACCTTCTCCATATTCTCAGAGCTGGATTCCTTAATCTCTTGACCTGCTTCTTTAATCTGAATTGTAGTTTGCTCAATCACTGGAGAAATTTCAGTCCCAAGTCCTGAAATGGATGTGATTCCAAGGGCAACTGCCACAACGGCTATAGCTATTCCAATTCCTGCTTTATCCATCGAGGTCATGATGATACAAGAAATGTACCTCTCTAAAAGTATTACAACATTATCAAAAAAGGAAATCAAGCAACTAGATTAAGTATCATAATCAAATCCAATAAAACATGGCCGATGATCCTTTTTGTCACTGCGGTTCTTGTGGTCATGAAAAAATAGATGAATGTTATGCAAAACAATGTACTTGTTGTCTTACTGACCATCAAGGTGCATTTGGTAAAAACCGATGATGGGAATTATTTTAAGGTAGTAATCTAAATTAAAAAATTATTTTTTACGTTTAATCCATTCCCATTCAGGTCTATCTGTTTCTTCATACACTAGTATTCATCTTCCATAGAGTTTCTCTCCGAAGTGAGCCCATTAACGTATTGACAAAATTTACATTTGCAACTTGACATGATTTTGTTTTCAGATATTTTGATATAATATCAAGTATGACATTTAGAAAAACAAACTGGATTTCCAAGCCTAAACTGTGTAAAAAAGTCATGTTACAGATCAATGACCTTAAATTGATTATTTGTGAATTAAATTAAAGACTCAGGTCCTGCCCATTATCGCCCGATAGTCGTGTTCGACTTGGGTCTTAATTTTAATTTTTAAACTAATTTACGAAGGTTTCATTAGTGGTTAATGCATTAGGATGTTATGGCTCTTGGAATTTACATTGCAATTGTTGTAATTGCAATAATGGCGTTAGTAATGATAAAACTAATTCGTAACACAAGTAAAACAAGTTATTTTGGAGAACCAATTAGATGTCAAACTTGTGGTAGAAGGAAACAAACCCTAGAGTGTCCTTTTTGTAAATCTGATTCAAAATCATTAAGATAAATCTCTAATCTTCTAGATATTCAATAAATTTTCCAGTGTTTTCTAATTTGATTGAATTAACATCTTTCAAGTCATTGATGGAATTCATTTTTAGATACAAATCAGATGCAGTGTACAGGACCTCTTCAATGTAAAATGTTCTGGAATGTCCCATACCATAAAACCTAGAATCATTTTCAGTATGAGTTACAGTTCCCTTGAGGTTAATACCATCTCTTGTATCCATTCCAAATACGTAAAATCCATTCCATCTATTCCAGTCAGGAGCGATCATTTTTGCATCAGATACTCCCTCCAGAGATTTTAGATCGCTACTAATTGGAATTGACAAAATATCTTTTTTCTTGTCAAAGAAAAATGCCTTGTGATCATTTAGGGCCTCAGAATGGGTTGAAGAGTCCCCTATTACAAAATCATCAACCACTTTTGGATCACTTACATTTGAGACATCAAATAGTGCAATCTTGACTCCAAGTTGCTGGACACGTCCACTTCCAACTTCTTTGGTATCACGTCCTACACCAATTACATGATCCTCATCGTAGGGATGCAGGTAATTTGAAAATCCTGGAATCTTGAGCTCCCCTAGAATCTTGGGAGTATCAGAGGATAAGTCAATTACAAAGAATGGATCTATTTGTTGAAAAGTTACCAAGTATAATCTATCTCCCATAAATCTTGCAGAAAAGATACTCTCATCTGGTGCAATCTCATCCAGTCCTCCTACAATCTCGAGGTTTTCATCTAAAACATAGACGGCATTTGAGCGCATTGTTCCTTGATATTGTGTATAATACTCTACGGTAGTTGCAACTCTGAACCTATCATCGTGCTCATCCATTGAAAACTGATTTAATAGTCTTCCAGGAACTGAACCCTTTGTAATATAATCCAAATTTGCCTCATCAATTGAAATTTTATGAATTATGGTCTTTCGCGATTCTTCTTGGATTCTAGTATCGTATTCTACGAGGGCCTCACGAATCTTATCAAATAATTTCTCCTTTTGGCTTTGACTCATCTGGTTGTACGAGTCTTGCATTACCTCAGAGATTTCACTCCACTGTCTGGCAGAATTTAGAGAAGAATCATTTTGAATTGCTTTGATTTTGTCTTGAATCTCTAGTGGCAATAGTGGTACTACAACATCAAAAAATCTGTCACGAGAGGAGTTTTCATAAAAGCCGTAGGGAAGATCCTGTTGATATGTTAAGTAAAAGTTATTCTCAGAAACATAGATTGTTCCACTATATCCCATAAGAAAAGTCTCAGAGTTTATGTTGTCGCCAAAAATATCAATTGCAGTTAGAGTGTTAAAGTTGGAGAATCTCTCCACATTATCAAAATAAAATGCATCTGGAATCATTACTGGTTCTGATCTTTCCATAATTATTGGCAATCGAGGATGCTGATAGTCTATGTTGCTGTTGGTTACAAAGTATGCATAATCTCCGATCATTCTGGCGTCTCTAAAGTGTCCATCAATGGTATAGTCTTTGAGGATTTCTGGATTTTCTTTGTCGGATACATCGACTATCAAGGCATGAGTTACAGGATTGTATGAGGGTCTTGGTATGAAATCAAATTGTGGAATTATCTCGTCTTGGCTTTGTCCATTGTAAAATATTACCAAGCGATCATCATTTAGAAACATGTTTTGAATATATTGCGATTCAATATCAAGAGCAATTTTGAGAACCAGTTCCGCCGATTCGGCAGGATATGCATCGATGATAGAAAGGGTATTTTGAGAAACAATGTAAACATATTTTGAATCGTTTTTTAGATAATCTGGCTCATCTACGTTTTCTACTTGAACATTTGTGGTTGAATAATCAGCTCCGCCGGATCCTGATTGTACTTTAGATGCACCCATATCCATTGCTGCCATTGGTTCAGGCATTGGAGCACGTTCTGAGAGAATCATGGTTTCTTCTATTGCACCCATAAAACCACCTGATCGAAAAACTCTGTCGTCATAAAAATTACCTTCAAAAATGCTTGATGCAGTCAAAATATCTTTTAGCTCAGATTCAGAAGATATCTTTCTAATCTCTTGCGTTCCTGCAAACAAATCTGAGACTGTCCTATCAACATAAACTATTTCAGGTGGAGAAGGTTGGGTTGTAACTTCTGGTTGATTATCAAATCCAATTGCAAACATTACACCTGCAGTTGCAATTATGGCTATAGCCACGGCGATTGGTAGGATTATTTTTGAGCTCATTTTTTTCATCTTTTTTATTTTGTTTTTTCAAAACTGCCATTTGACAGTTACTATTATTTGTCTTGTGAGCTTAAAAGGTTAAGTGAAATTGTAATTTTACCAAACAATTTACATATACTCAGATGTAATAGTAAGGAATCAAATGTCTGAAGAAAATAAAACCGAAGAGGAAATTACTGAAAAAATCAAAATTATAGCTACTGATGATGTCAAGATAAAATCTTTTGGGGAATTGTTAACAAATGATTCTAGTAGAACAATTTTGCAATTGTTGTTTAATGAAGAGTTGACAGCACTGCAAATAGCAGATAAAACTGGAATTTCCTTGCAGTTAGTAAAATACCATATTATTAAATTACAAGATTTAGGCGTGGTTAAGGTAACAAAAACAGAAAAAAACTCAAAATCTCAAGATATGAAGTTTTATTCAGCCTCTAAATTTAGCATGGTAATAGTTCCTCCAAAATACTCTGAAAAGACAAAAGAAAGTAAATTACTTGTTCGTTCGTTTAAGCACATTTACAAAATTGCAGGGCTAGGAATTGCAGCAGGTCTTTCGGGATTGATGTCACTGTCAATGTTGCAACAAGATACTAGGATTCCAGTTGACCTTGAATCAGGTAAAGAGGCTCAGCAAACTAGTCCTCAAGACATGGATGGAGGTTTTCAGGCAGGCGTTGAAGAGTCTGAAACAGAAAGCATCGCTTCCAAAGTAGGAGACGATTCATTTGCATCTGCACCAGTTGCAGAGCCTGAACCTTCTGTGGGTTATACATTAGAAGAGGCCCTAGAGGTTCAAAAAAGAAGTATTGATGCTGCAGAAGCTAATCCTGCTATAGGTTCTGGAACCCCCATTTTTGATTTTGGAGATTTGGCAATTACCTTTATCGTTATTGCCATTATCTTTGGTGGATTGGCTGCATTCTTTTTCTTAAAATCAATCAAACAATCAAAACAAAAGCAAGTAGTGTAAGTTAATCTCAAAAATATTTTTGGTAAAATTCAAATTTCATCAAAGCCTTTATTCAAAATTCACGTAAGAAAATCAATGACTGAGAAAAAAATAGCATTTGTAGCAGGAGTAGTGTTTAGCATTTTGATATTACCTTCTGTTAGTAGTGTTGCATTTGCACAGTATCTTACATCTGATGGACAAACTGGACTTGATGATTATCTACAGCTAGCTCAAGACAGAGTTGCCATTGCAAATGACAATCCAAAAGCTGGATCTGGAACACCAATGTTTGCAGCTGATGGTGTTTTAGGAGCGTTAATTTTGTCTACCGGAATATTTGGCGGAGTTGCTGCGACATTTTTTATTAAAGGCCGTCAAGGAAAATACGCTGCAATTGGACGTGGATAATTCCACTCCATTTTTTATTCAATGAATGTTTTATTTTGGAAAAAATAAACATATCCTAGAATTACATTAATTCCTGGAACTGGGTCAGTTATTTCTTCACTTAGCATCATTTTGTAACCCTCTCTAGTTATTTTATCAAATTCTTCAAAAAATTCTTGCTCATTTCCTTTTTTTCTTACAAGTATTGCAGTTGCATCAGTTTTGATGTAAACAATTTTTTTAGATTGAAGGATTTTTTTAAGATATACAGAATCTTTTTTCAGGTAACCTAATTGATCCTTAAAAGTGCCCTTGGTTTCTTTGATCTTTTCTTTTACTCCCATGATATCTCTATTTTTGGGAGGAGATTACTAAATGTATAAAAGATAAAAATCCGTAATTTCATGCCTAATTTTGGTGAATTTATGCAAAAAATCTCTTAGTTCCTTAGAATTAACAAGAATCGTAATACCTATCTTCGGCGTAACTAAGGTATACCTCATTTCCAAAGTATAATTTTGATTCAATTATTTGACTTTGGGTATATTCTTTTAATTCTGGACATGAAAGGCTCACGATAAATTCTTTTTCCTCAATAATTTCGGAATAACTAATCACCACTACAAATGTCAAGGAAACCAAAAGTATTGGAGCAATAATAAATGTAAATGGCATTTGCCTAATGTCGTTTTTATTAATCATTTTGACCCTCAAATGCTTTAATTTGTAAATTAAGGATTATCCAAATTAGAGATAAAGAATTCTTCAAATTATGTACCCCCTCAAGTTCAATGAATTTCATAATTTCATTTTAAATAAAGAATTCTAACTGTAATTTTTTTTTAGGACATTTTTAAATTAAATGTAAAGAAAAAGTTTAGATCAGATTGAAAATTTAGTTAAATAAATTGTAAAATAAAAAAGAAAAATTAGATTGCAGTAATTGCAAATCCTCTTTCAATTAGTTTCTCAGCAGTTGACTCTTTGACACACATTGGTGTTGCATTTGATGTCTTCATTACAAGGGAGAATCCTTCATGACATTGTACCATTTTCGCATCAATTCCAGCTGCGGTTTGGTGTCGTGGAGAAAGCCATGTCATTGAAAACTCTTTTGCTTTTTCCATGAATTGATTTCGAATTTCTTCTTTATCTAAGTCACTAGAGCTATCTCTCAACAAATGCTTGAAATCTCTTAATTCTGAATGCATTGTTTTGATGTCATTTTTTTGTTCATCAGTTAGAGTACTTGCTCTAAGTACAATACGAGACTTGTGGTCAGATATTTCTCCTTTCATGGCATCTTTGTGCATTAACATTTCGTCTCTCATGGCATCTTTGTGGTCAGACATTTCGCCTTTCATGGCATCTTTGTGGTCAGACATTTCGCCTTTCATGGCATCTTTGTGGTCAGACATTGTGCCTTTCATGGCATCTTTGTGGTCAGACATTGTGCCTTTCATGGCATCTTTGTGGTCAGACATTGTGCCTTTCATGGCATCCTTGTGTTCTTCAATGAAAGCATCACGTTCTGATTCATCTAGTGAACAATATTCTTCCATTGTTACAA
>Ga0224508_10000275_pt1 | contig 52739 bp, 57 predicted proteins | sample SF_Jan12_sed_USG_4_FD_170157 | JGI IMG/M metagenome (GOLD analysis project Ga0224508, IMG submission 170157) | Sediment microbial communities from San Francisco Bay, California, United States - SF_Jan12_sed_USGS_21 | ecosystem: Environmental > Aquatic > Marine > Sediment | place: USA... | reverse complement strand
AAGGTATGCAGGAATCGCATCGCCAATTGACTAAGATGCGCGTGTGGCCTAACAACCGGTTGCAACGGACGGCGCTCACGCGCCGCCGCTGAACCGGGACGTTAACGAGCGTCTCTTTTGGGTCGGTTTCTGCCGCTCGTCGAATATTTCCCAGCGTCTGTTTTTACTGATTGGCGACTGAACCTAGCCCAGTAATAACAATCAACGACGCTGTATTTTCAGTCACAGCATATCGCCTGGGTTTAATCGATTGGTCTCAGGTCTGGGGCAGGTAATGCTTGCCGTTGCGGGCCACAAAGTTCCACAGTGCCTGGGCCGAGGGCAGGAAGCGTTTATTGCCATGTTTGACCACGAACCATTTACGGTTGATTGGCAAGCCCTTGACGTCGAGTGAAACCAGGCGTTTTTCTTTGAGCTCGGCATCTACCGTGTGTGACGATATCACCGCGATTCCCATGCCCGCCATGACGGCCTGCTTGATGGTTTCGTTACTGCCGAATTCCAGCCCGGATTTTGGCAGGCCTTTACAGCGGGCAAACAGCTTGTCGGTTACCGAGCGGGTGCCCGACCCGGATTCTCGTAAAAGAAAGGTTTCGTCTTTCAATTCTGACAATGAAATTCGCTTATTACCGGCCAGTGGGTGATCGGGTGTCGCGATGATGATTTGAGGGTGCTTCGCGATAAATTCTTTCTTCACCGTAAAGTGCTCGGGCGGCAAACCGGTGATGGCAAAATCGAGCTCCATGCTTTCCAGTTTTTCCATGGTCGTTTCGCGGTTCCCGACCAGTAGCTGTATTTTAATATTCGGGTAGATTTTCATGAACTCTGCCAGCATCGTCGGGGCAAAGTAGCGCGCCGTACTGACTACGCCGACCGAGACGACACCATGATCCACGCCCTTCAATTCAGTGACGGTTTCACCGAAGCGATCCATCGATTGCTGGATTTCCTGCGCCAGAGCCAATAGTTCCCGACCCGCAAGAGTCGGGATCAGTCCGTGATCACTGCGTTCCAGCAAAGGAAGTCCAATTGCCGTGTCGAGATCGCGCAACTGCAGCGATACCGCTGGTGGCGTGAGATGCAGGCTTTTAGCAGCGCCAGAGACACTGCCAGCTTCAACCACTGCTGTAAAACCGCGCATCTGCTTCAGCGTCATCTGGCGCAGCCATGGATAAAGTTTTTCTTTCATAATTGTAAAGTTTATTAAACTTTACTTAATAATCAAGCCCCCCCAAAATCCCGTCGCATACTAAACAAGATACCAGGCGGGGCAACATGACATCTGAAATCAGGCTGGAACAATACCTGGCGTCAATGGCAAAGCAGGCTGGCATGCACGAGGACCTTGCCTCGATAATACTGGTGATCGCGAGCACCGGTGCAAAACTCGCGAAAACGATTGCCCGGCAGGGTCTTTCAGCACAGTCTTCAGGTAGCTTCAGCAAGAACGCGGGCGGTGATAATCAGAAGCCGCTTGATATTCTGTCCCATGGACTTTTTGTCGAGGCGCTGGGTAAATTACCTATCGGGTTTATCGCATCCGAGGAAAACGACGAATTGATCGAGATTGACGCCGATGCAACCCTCGCGGTGGCGATCGATCCGCTCGACGGTTCCTCGAATATCGATACCAATACCTCTATCGGCACCGTTTTTTCAGTGCTGGCTGCCGATACCACAAGCCTCTTCGACAAACCGCTGGGCGATATTCAAAAAGCGTCAGGCTTTTTGTTTTATGGCCCCCAAACCCGGCTAATCCTGGCCTGCGGTGACGGCACTCATAGTTTTATGCTCGATCCCGAGAGCGATAAGTTTTACCTGGTCGACGAGGCATTGATTATCCCGGCCGGGCAGCATGAATTCGCCATCAACACTTCGAACTATCGTTTTTGGGACGACAGCGTGCGCTATTTCATCGACGACTGTATCGCCGGCGAGAGCGGCCCCCTGGGCGAAGATTTCAACATGCGCTGGAACGCTTCGCTGGTCGCAGAAGCTTACCGCATCCTGATTCGCGGCGGCGTTTTCCTGTATCCCGGGGATTCGCGCCCCGGTTACGAGAGCGGCCGCTTGCGCTTGCTGTACGAAGCGCTGCCACTCGCCTTTATCATCGAACAGGCCGGTGGCCTGGCCAGCGACGGTATCGAGCGGATACTGGAAATGAAACTGGTTTCACTGCACAAGCGTGTGCCGCTTATTTTCGGTTCCAGGGACCGGGTCCAGGAAGTCATCGACTACATCACCGGCGACGCGGTCGAGAGCACTCGCTTCCCACTGTTCGAAAACCGCAGTTTGTTTAGAAACTAGGTTCTGCCCATGTCCAGAAAACATCCCATCCTTTCGATCACCGGCTCTTCCGGCGCCGGTACCTCGACCGTCAAGGAAACCTTCGAGCATATTTTCTTTCGTGAAAATATCAGCGCCTGTTTCATCGAGGGTGACGCCTTTCATCGTCACAATCGCCAGGAGATGAAGGCTGCCATGGCGCATGCCGAGGAAGGCGGTAACAAGAATTTCAGTCACTTCGGTCCGGAAGCCAACCTGCTGTCGGAGCTCGAAGAAGAGTTTCGCCAATACAGCGAAACTGGCACCGGTAAAACGCGCCACTACGTGCACGATGACCAGGAAAGTGAAATTTATGGTGTGGCACCGGGAGAATTCACCGAGTGGGAATCTTTCCCCGAAGATACCGACCTGTTGTTTTACGAGGGCCTGCACGGGGCGGTTAAAACTGCCCAGGCCGATGTCGCCCAGTATGCTGACCTGAAAGTCGGCGTGGTGCCGGTCACTAACCTCGAATGGATCCAGAAAATTCACCGCGACAAGGCCTCGCGCGGTTACTCGGCTGAGGCAATTACCGACACCATCCTGCGCCGTATGCCGGATTACATCGAGTACATCTGCCCGCAGTTCACCAACACCGATATCAATTTTCAGCGTGTGCCGGTCGTCGATACCTCGAACCCGTTTATCGCACGCTGGATTCCGACCGCGGACGAGTCGATGGTTGTGATCCGCTTCGCCAATCCACGCGGCATCGACTTTCCTTACCTGTTGACGATGATCCACAACAGTTTCATGTCACGACCCAACGTCATCGTCATTCCCGGCGGCAAGATCGATCTTGCCATGCAGCTCATTTTCACGCCGCTGGTACTGCAGTTGGTTGAACGTAAACGTCGCGCGGCTTAACGGAGAGAATAGATGGATACAAAGGTTCAAAAAGATCAGAGTAAAAGCGAAAGCCGCCGACTCATGGCTAACGCGATCCGTGCACTTTCGATGGACGCGGTGCAAAAGGCTAACTCGGGCCACCCAGGCATGCCGATGGGCATGGCCGATGTCGCCAGCGTCTTGTTTGCCGATTTTCTGAAATTCGATGCCGCAACGCCGGACTGGCCGGACCGCGACCGATTCATTCTGTCGGCAGGCCATGGTTCGATGCTGTTGTACAGCCTGCTGTACCTGTGCGGTTATGAAGACCTGACCCTCGATGAAATCAAGAATTTCCGCCAGCTTGGATCAAAAACCGCGGGTCATCCCGAGTATGGCTACGCCAGGGGTATCGAAATGACGACCGGGCCACTGGGCCAGGGTATTGCTACCGCGGTTGGTATGGCGCTGGCCGAGAAGAAACTCGCCGCCGAATTTGGCGACGAGATAGTCGATCACTACACCTACGTGCTGGCCGGAGACGGTTGCCTGATGGAAGGCATTAGCCATGAGGCAATCGATTTTGCGGGGCATCTCAGGCTATCCAAGATGATTGTTTTGTTCGACGATAACGGCATTTCAATCGACGGCACTACCAGCCTGACGACGTCATCCAACCAGTTGGCTCGTTTCGAAGCGGCGGGCTGGGATGTCTGTTACGTCGATGGTCACAAACCGGACGCGATCGCCGAAGCGATTGCAAAAGCAAGGCAGACGAATAAACCTTCGTTGATCGCCTGCAAAACCGTGATCGGTTACGGCGCACCCAATAAACAGGGCAGCGCCGCCATCCACGGTGCGCCGCTGGGCGAAGATGATATCAGGCTGGTACGGGAGAATCTGAAATGGGACAGCGCGGCATTTGAAATACCCGAGGAATTGCTGATCAGCTGGCGCGACTGTGGCCGCCGCGGCGCTGACAGCCGCAGGCAATGGCAAGCACGCATGGATGCCTTGCCGGCGGAGAGACGCGATCGTTTTGTAGCAATGCAGGACGGTTCCCTGGGGACGGATTTTCAGGCCTGTATCTATTCGCTAAAAGAGCGTTTCAGCGAAGAAAAGCCAAAACTTGCTACCCGGCAGTCCTCGCAGCAGGTACTCGAGTCGTTACTGGATGTTGTGCCGGGATTAGTTTCAGGTTCAGCCGACCTGAGTGGCTCCAATGGCACCAAACCCGGCAATGCACAATCACTGACTCGTGACAATTTCGGCGGCAACTATATCCATTACGGCGTGCGCGAACACGGCATGGCGGCCGCGATGAACGGTATCGCGCTGCACGGTGGTTACATTCCATTGTCCGGTACTTTTCTGGCGTTTGCCGATTACAGCCGCCCGGCGATCCGCCTCGGAGCGTTGATGAAACAGCGTGTCGTGCACGTGATGACGCACGATTCGATCGGTCTCGGTGAGGATGGCCCGACACACCAGCCGGTCGAGCAGATTGCTTCCTTGCGGGCGATGCCGAACCTGATGGTATTCCGTCCGGCGGATGCGGTCGAAGTTGCTGAATCCTGGGCCTGTGCCCTTAACGAGACTGAATCACCGTCGGTGATTTGCCTGACGCGCCAGGGTGTGCCGACACTGCGCACACATCATCACCGTGAAAACCTGGTCGCGCGTGGTGCCTACCTGCTGCGTGAACCGCCCGGCAAACGCAAAGCTACCTTGCTCGCCACCGGCTCGGAAGTCCAGATTGCGCTCGAAGCCGCGGATATGCTGGCCCGTTTCGGCGTCGAGGTTGCGGTAGCATCGATGCCGTGCTGGGAGTTGTTCGAAAAGCAATCCCCGGAATACCAGAAAATCGTACTCGGCGGCGAATGCCGGGTCGCGATCGAGGCCGCTTCTCCGATGGGCTGGGACCGCTGGCTTGGCAAGCGCAGCTCGATGATTGGCATGCCCGGTTTCGGTGCGTCGGCGAAGGCTGAGGATTTATATGCGCATTTCGGCATTACCGCACAGGCGGTGCGCGACGAAGTGCGGCGTTTGTTGCAGATTTAGTTAACGAATTTAGTCAGACAGAGGTTTCAGATGGCAAGAATTACGCTCAGACAGCTACTCGATCACGCCGCCGAGAGGGGATACGGCGTGCCCGCTTTCAATATCAATAACATGGAACAGGTACTCGCGATTATGAATGCCGCGAGCGCGGTGGACGCACCGGTGATCCTGCAGGCCAGCCGCGGTGCGCGCGGTTATGCCGGTGACATCATGATCCGCAAGATGGTCGAGGCTGCCGAGGAAATGTACCCGCAGATTCCGATCTGCCTGCACCAGGATCACGGTAACAACCGCGCCACCTGTGTGTCGGCGATGCAGGCCAGTTTCACCTCGGTGATGATGGACGGTTCACTCGAAGCCGATGCCAAGACCCCGGCGAGTTACGATTACAACGTCGATATTACCGCCGAAGTCACCCGCATCGCGCACGACATCGGTGTCTCGGTCGAGGGTGAGCTCGGTTGTCTCGGTTCGCTCGAAACCGGTGAAGGTGAGAAAGAGGATGGCCACGGCTTCGAGGGCAGCCTGAGCATGGATCAATTGCTGACCGATCCCGACCAGGCGGTCGATTTCGTCACCCGTACAAAAGTGGATGCGCTCGCGATCGCGATGGGTACCTCGCATGGCGCTTACAAGTTCAGCCGCAAGCCGGATGGCGAAATCCTGGCGATGAACGTGGTCAAGGAGATCAACCAGAAACTGCCCGAGGTGCACCTGGTCATGCACGGCTCCTCATCGGTTCCGCAGGAATTGCAGAACATCTTCAACCAGTTCGGTGGTGAAATGCCGCAAACCTACGGCGTGCCAGTCGAGGAAATCGTGCGCGGTATCAAGCACGGCGTACGTAAGGTTAATATCGATACCGACTGTCGCCTTGCGATGACCGGCGAGTTCCGCCGCGTTGCCGAGAACGACAAGAGCCAGTTCGACCCGCGCAAGTTCCTGACGCCGGCATTGAAGGCAATGGAAGACTTGTGCCGCGATCGTTTCGAACAGTTCGAAACCGCGGGTAACGCATCGAAGATTACACCGATCAGTGTCGCCAACATGGCTAAACGCTATGTCAGCAGCGAACTCGATCCGAAAGTTGCCGGTAAAACGGCTGCCTGATTCACTATTTGGAGAGCAAACAATGAGTTCCAGAAAAACCTACGACGCGGGCGTTAAAGAGTACCGCGAAACCTACTGGATGCCGGAGTACACGCCGGCGGACACCGATATTCTTGCCTGTTTCAAGATCACTCCGCAGCCCGGCGTACCGCGTGAGGAAGCCGCAGCGGCGGTTGCCGCGGAATCGTCCACCGGCACCTGGACCACGGTCTGGACCGACCTGTTGACCGATCTCGATTACTACAAGGGTCGCGCCTATTCGATCGAGGACGTACCCGGCGACGACAGTTGCTTTTATGCATTCATCGCATACCCGATCGACCTGTTCGAAGAAGGTTCGGTAGTTAACGTCTTCACTTCACTGGTCGGCAACGTGTTCGGTTTCAAGGCGGTACGCGGCCTGCGTCTCGAAGACGTGCGTTTCCCGATCGCCTACGTCAAGACCTGTAACGGGCCACCCAACGGCATCCAGGTCGAGCGCGACAAGATGAACAAGTACGGCCGCCCGTTGCTGGGCTGCACGATCAAGCCCAAGCTCGGCCTGTCGGCGAAAAACTATGGTCGCGCGGTTTACGAATGCCTGCGCGGCGGTCTCGACTTCACCAAGGACGACGAGAACGTCAATTCGCAGCCGTTCATGCGCTGGAACCACCGTTTTGACTTCTGCATGGAAGCGATCCACAAGGCCGAACAGGAAACCGGTGAGCGCAAGGGACATTATCTCAACGTCACCGCGTCGACACCGGAAGAAATGTACAAGCGCGCCGAGTACGCCAAGGAGCTGGGTGCGCCGATCATCATGCACGACTACCTGACCGGCGGTTTCTGCGCCAATACCGGTATCGCCCAATGGTGCCGTGACAACGGCATGCTGCTGCACATTCACCGCGCTATGCACGCGGTGCTTGACCGCAACCCAATCCACGGCATCCATTTCCGCGTACTGGCCAAGGCGCTGCGACTGTCGGGCGGTGATCACCTGCATTCCGGCACCGTCGTCGGCAAGCTCGAGGGCGACCGCGAGGCGACGCTCGGATGGATCGACATCATGCGTGATTCCTTTATCAAGGAAGACCGCGATCGCGGAATCTTTTTTGACCAGGACTGGGGCTCGATGCCGGGCGTACTACCGGTCGCCTCGGGTGGCATTCACGTCTGGCACATGCCGGCACTGGTGAACATTTTCGGCGACGATTCGGTGCTGCAGTTCGGTGGCGGTACGCTCGGCCACCCGTGGGGCAACGCTGCCGGTGCGGCTGCCAACCGCGTTTCGCTCGAAGCCTGTGTACAGGCGCGCAACGAAGGTCGTGAAGTTGAAAAGGAAGGCAAGGACATCCTGACCAATGCGGCCAAGTCCAGCCCCGAGCTCAAGGCGGCGATGGAAACCTGGAAGGAAATCAAATTTGAATTCGATACCGTCGACAAGCTCGACGTGGCACATCGATAAGAGGATAAAAACATGAGTGATATTCAAGACTATAAATCGAGCCTCGCTGATCCCGCGAGCCGGAAATTCGAAACCTTTTCGTACCTGCCGGAAATGAACGCGGAGCAAATCCGCCGACAGGTCCAGTATATTGTCGCGCAGGGCTGGAATCCCGGTATCGAGCATACCGAGCCGGAAAACGCGGCCGATAATTACTGGTACATGTGGAAATTGCCGATGTTCGGCGAGGACGATGTCGATTCGATCATCAGCGAGTGCGTCGCCTGCCATAATGCACATCCCAACAACCACGTGCGCCTGCTGGGATTCGACAACTTCGCCCAGTCGACCGGTGCGTCGATGGTCATTTACCGCGGCAACCCGGTATAGGTTGGCGCCATGGCGGAAGCGGCAAGTCAGATGCAGATAGTCGAAACCGACCGCAAGCAGTACCTGGTAAAGCAAGAACCCTATTACCGGGCGGTCGGGGACGAGGTCGAAAACTACACGGCAGCCTACCACGTGCGCATGCCGGTAATGCTGAAAGGCCCGACCGGCTGCGGCAAGTCGCGTTTTGTCGAATACATGGCCTGGAAGCTGCAGAAACCGCTGATCAGCGTTGCCTGTACCGAGGACATGACCGCTTCCGACCTGGTCGGACGGCATCTGCTCGATATCAACGGCACGCGTTGGCAGGATGGGCCGTTGACGGTAGCGGCACGTATCGGCGCTATCTGTTACCTCGATGAGATCGTCGAGGCACGCCAGGATACCACCGTGGTGATACACCCGCTGACCGATCACCGGCGTGAGTTACCGCTGGAGAAAAAGGGCGAGATGGTGAAAGCGCACGAGGATTTTCAACTGGTGATCTCGTACAATCCCGGTTACCAGTCGCTGATGAAGGATTTGAAACAGTCGACCAAGCAGCGTTTCGGCGGACTCGACTTCGATTATCCCGAGGCTGAAACCGAGACCGAAATCGTCGCCCATGAGGGTGGTATCGATGAGGAAACGGCAAAAAAGCTGGTGCAGGTCGGTACCAGTTCGCGTAATCTCAAGGGGCATGGGCTCGACGAGGGAATGTCGACGCGGTTGCTGATCTACGCGGCGCAACTGATGGCGCAGGGCGTCGATGCCGGGGCCGCCTGCCGTATGGCGCTGGTGACACCACTCACTGACGATCCCGATATGCGCGATACGCTCTACGCCGCGGTCGATACCTACTTCTAGGCAGTACTCAACCAGAATGACTACCAGGGTATCAATCCCATGTCACACCGCAGCCCCGACCGCGGTATCCAGAGAGACCCGGTGGTTCCCCGTTTCACTGGATCCCGCGGTCAAGCCACAGGATGACAGCAAGCGTTAAACTAAAATGCATCCCGAACTCGCCGAATATCTGCAGTGCATCGATCCCGGGGATCTCGGTAACCTCGAAGCGGTCGAGGCATCCTGGCTCGAGGCGCAGCGCATCATGTCACCGCAGGGCGTGGAGAATTACCTGGTCGGCATTAAGGCAATGTGTACGCTGGGCAAGGGCCAGGACCTGGTGTTGACCTACGTGCAGGAAATGCCGGTGGTGGCGAAGGAGGTCGGCGAGGATATCGTGCCCGACACGATCGAGGCCATCATGAAATTGTCGTCGCTGACCTCGGGTGCAGTGATCACGCTGATTCTCGCCAATTTACCGCTAGCGGCAACCCGGCTCGGCGATGCCGACCTGCTGCGCGGCTATTTCAAATTGCTGCATCAGCTCGCTGGCAAGGCACCGCGCGGACTGCGCCCGATGATGGAAGCCCTGGGCGAACTGCTGTCCAAATTGACGCTGGGTGGTCTGCGCCGCTGGGCAACCTGGGGAGCGCAGGCCTATCAGCGTGATTTCGAAGGGCAGGCCGCTTATTTTGCTGTCGCTACCGAAACCTCGAAGTCGGTGCTGCAACGCGAACGCCGGGGTACGCTGTTCGTCGATAACCATCGCAAGCTGAATTTTTACCTGCGTGCGCTGTGGGCACGGGCGTTTTTCATGCGCCCGACCGCGGACGACTTCGAAACCCGACAGGGCAGCCGGCCTTATATCGAAAACTACCTGGTGCATCTACCCGATGCATTCGATCGATACGACGGTATCGATGGTATCGACGTTTACCGTGCCGCGGCGGCACACGCGGCCGCGCACATCGTCTACACCAGTAAAACGATTAACGGTGACGATATGAGCCCGGCGCAGCGGTCGATGATCGAAGTCTTCGAGGATGCGCGGGTCGAGTATCTCGCTTACCAGGAGTTTCCGGGCCTGCGGCGACTGTGGCTAGGATTTTTCGAGCATGCCCTGGACATTGCTCCGCCCGATCTGCATCCGGTCGTCGGTATCATGCTGCGCCTGAATCGCGCGCTGCTGGACCCGGATTACAACGATGCTGAAAGCTGGATAAACGATATTGTCGGCCGTTACCGCAAGCTGCTGGAGGCTAACGCAGTGGATCGGCCGCTGCTGCGCGAGTTTGGTCTCGAGTGTTTCGACCGCGTCCGCGAGACTGAAAAGCTGCCGGTGCTGCGCCTGTTACAGTATTCGCCGGTGCCGTACCGTGACGATAATCGATATTTCTGGGCGTTCGATGAAAGCAGTTCAGATTTCGGGGAGTTCGAGCGTCTGCCGTGGCGGCAGTCGACGCAGCGCAAATATGTCAGCGTCATGGAGATGGTTAACGAGATCGACTCCGAGCTCGAGGACGGCAACCCGCAGGAAGTTTGGGTGCTGCCGACCGAGCTGTTTCCCTACGAGGACCATGGCATCAGCTACAACGAGTCGGAAGGGGTGGAACCGATGTCGGAGCCGTTCCATTACGATGAGTGGGATTACCAGGTGCAGCTGGCGCGCCCCGAATGGACCACCGTCATCGAGCGCCGCCAGAAAAAGGATGACCCCGAAATCATGGACCGGATCCTGGAGAAACATAAACCGATCGCCAGCCGCATCAAACACCTGATCGACGCGCTGCAGCCACAGGGCATCGTGCGCAAGCGTGGCTTCGAGGATGGCGACGAACTCGATATCGACGCCGCGGTGCGCGCGATGATTGACATCCGGCGCGGTATAATGCCGGATCCCAGGGTTAATATCCGCATCACGCGGCATCTGCGCGACCTGTCGATGATCGTATTGATGGATCTGTCGGCCTCGACCAATGACCGTATCGGCGACCTGACCGAGCAGGACGAGGGCTACCTGGAGCAGCCCAGTATCCTCGACCTGACGCGCGAGGCCACCGGGTTATTGTCCTGGGCGGTTGACTCGATCGGCGATAACTACGCGGTGCATGGTTTTGCCTCCGATGGACGTCACGATGTGCAGTATTACCGTTTCAAGGATTTCGATGAACCCTACAGCGATGACAGCAAGGCCAGGCTGGCCGGCATGAGCGGTGGTCTGTCGACACGCATGGGCGCGGCCCTGCGACACGCAGGTTATCATCTAGGGCAGCAAAGCAGCCGCAAACGCCTGGTGTTACTGGTTACCGACGGTGAACCCGCCGACATCGACGAACGCGATCCGCAATACCTGCGCCAGGATACCAAGCACGCCGTCGAGGAGCTTGCCGCAAGCGGAATCCATACCTATTGCCTGACCCTGGATCCCAACGCCGACGACTACGTGGCGCGTATATTCGGCCCCAACAATTACTCGATCGTCGATAATATCGAACGCTTGCCGGAGCGCCTGCCACGCGTTTTTTCGGCGTTGACGACCTAGTTGAAATAGTAATAGCTCCTATCGCTATCGGGTTATTACATTGCTCGCCTGATTTTGATAGTTTGGTCGGTCAACAGACTTTTTTGCTCGCAAAAACAACAAATTAACGATGGATATGCCTGCAGCCAGCGGCCAGACTGATACCACCGGAACGAACGCGAAAATTGCCTTCGACCAGGTCAGGCTCGTTCTGTTCGACCTTGATGGTACCCTGGTTGACAGCGTGGGTGACCTCGCCTGGTGCGCCAACGAAATGCTGCTCAGTCTTGACTTGCCGAAGCAGGATCCCGAGACGGCGCGCAACTGGGTGGGTAATGGCGTCGAACGCTTCGTCAAGCGCGTTCTGACCAACGACATGCAGGCGGAACCGGACGAGGCGCTGTTCAAGGCCGGGCTGGAAATTTTCAACAAGCTCTACGCGAAACATGCCAGCGATCACAGTGAAGTTTATCCCGGTGTTTTCGAGTCGTTGGAGCGCCTGAGCAAGCTTGATTTGCACCTGGCCTGTGTAACCAACAAGCCTGAACCTTTCACCTCGAACTTAATCGAGGCATTGGGTTTGAACGTATATTTTGAGCTGGTTGTTGCCGGCGACACCACGCCCAGGAAAAAACCTGATCCCATGCCGCTGCATTACGCGGCGGATTATTTTGATCTCGACTATGGTGCCTGCCTGATGGTGGGCGACTCGAGCAACGATGTATTGGCGGCAAGGTCAGCGGGCTTTGGCATCGTTTGCGTTCCTTATGGATATAATCACGGCCATGACATCGCGGAATCCAACCCGGACCTGGTGGTTGGAAACCTGGTCGAGCTATCTGAAATGTTTGCCTAAGGGGGCCTTATGAACTTGAACCGAAGAGAATTTATCAGACTGTTGGGCCTTGCGGGCGCGGCAGGCATGTTTCCCACTGCAGGATTATCAGCCACCAGCGAAGGTTCCAGGCTTTATGACATGCCGGCTTTCGGTAACGCCCGTATTTTGCACATTACCGACTGCCATGCGCAGCTCAATCCGATTTATTTTCGTGAACCCAGTGTCAACCTGGGTATCGGTGATGCATTGGGTAAGGCGCCACACCTGGTCGGCAATAACCTGTTGAAACAGTTTGGCATTTCACATGGTGGTATCGAGGAACACGCCTATACCTACCTGAACTTTGCAGAAGCCGCGCGCACCTTTGGCAAAGTGGGTGGTTTTGCCCACCTCGCAACCCTGGTCAAAAAGTTGCGTGCGGAATATGCACAGGGGCGCTCGTTACTGCTCGATGGCGGTGATACCTGGCAGGGCTCGGGTACCGCTTACTGGACCCGCGGCCGGGACATGGTCGAGGCCTGTAATTTGCTCGGCGTCGATGTCATGACGGGACACTGGGAGTTTACTTACCTGGCCGCCGAAGTTCTCGACAATGCCGAGATTTTTAACGGAGAATTCGTGAGCCAGAATTGCAAGGTAAAAGAAGATGCCCTGTTTGATTACGAACTTGCTGACCTGGGTGACTTCAACGAAGACACCGGGCATGTATTCAAGCCCTACACGATTCGCGAGATGGGGGATTTACGCATTGCCGTGGTCGGACAGTCTTTTCCGTACACGCCGATCGCGAATCCGCAACGATTTATTCCGGATTGGACATTTGGCATCAACGAGGGCGATATGCAGGAAATCGTCGAGCAGGCGCGCGACGAGGAAAGCCCCGACGGATTGATTGTGCTTTCGCACAACGGCATGGACGTCGACCTCAAGATGGCTTCGCGGGTCAGCGGTATCGATGCCATATTCGGTGGTCATACCCACGACGGTGTCCCGGGTGCGATTCCGGTCTCGAATCCGGGCGGAAAAACCCTGGTCACCAACGCGGGCTCCAACGGCAAGTTTCTGGGTGTCATGGATATGGATTACAAGGACAAGAAGTTGCGTGATTATCGATATCGCCTGCTACCCGTATTCTCGAACCTGCTCGAGGCAGATTCCGAAATGTCGGCTTACATTGAAAAGATGCGCAAGCCCTACCTGGCCCAGTTACAGGAAGAACTGGCAGTCGCCGAGGATGTGCTGTTCCGACGCGGTAATTTTAACGGTACCTTCGACCAGGTCATCTGCGACGCGCTGCGCGTGGAGGGTGATGCGCAGATCTCGCTTTCACCCGGATTTCGCTGGGGCACCACGGTGTTGCCGGGGCAGGCGATTACAATGGAGCATGTTATGGATCAAACCTGCATCACCTATCCCGAGACTTATGTTCGTGAAATGACAGGGGAGAACATAAAGCTGATCCTCGAGGACGTTGCCGATAACCTGTTCAACAAGGATCCTTACTACCAACAAGGCGGTGACATGGTGCGCCTGGGTGGTCTCGATTACAGCATCGATCCGGGAGCCGATGCGGGTGCAAGAATCGCGGATATGCAGCTCGATAATGGTACGACCATCGAAGCCGGAAAAAATTACAAGGTCGCCGGTTGGGCAACGGTGGGTTCGCAGTCGCCTGGTGCGCCGATCTGGGACGTGGTTGCAGACTACTTGCGTCGCGAGGACACAGCGCGCATCAAAAAGTTGAATTCCCCGAAAATTAAAAACGTGGCCGGAAACCCGGGAATCGCCTGATAATAAGACCGCGATCCGTTTTTGCGCCAGTCACCAGAGCTTTTTCCTGGTTAATGCTTTTTATGGGGTTTGTAGACACGTAGCTCATCGGTGCTCTTCGGCCGTACGCTTAAACGGGCCTCGTTGATCTCGCGTATCTCCTCCAGAATTTTTGGATACTTCCACAGGATCCGCGACATCGTGTCGGGCGAGATCCTGATTAATGTGCAGGGTGTCTCTGCCTTGATCGTGGCACTGCGGTGATGTTTGCGGTTTTTTTGCTTTGCCAGCAAGCCGGACTCGCCCATAAAGTCTCCCTTCAGGAACTCAGCCATGAACTGCTCGCGACTGAATGCATCCTTGATCCAGACGGTCGCCTTGCCGTCGACCAGCACGTAGAAATCTATACCCGCTTCAAAGCGGCCCATGATGGTATCGCCAGCCAGGAAGGTGACAATTGAAGCGTTTTCCTCGAGAAACAGGTAATCCCGGTCGGTTAAGTCATGGAACAGATCAATATCTTCGAGGTATTCGGATATGGTGCTAACCGTTTTCGAGAAAATGAGCGGCGACTTGTCGACCTCCGCCAACACAGATACTACCCTGTCCTGTATCAGGTTGAAGCCCTTGGCAGAGAGATCACCATGGGCGAACTCTGCCTTTACCCGGTTCCAGCCACTGTTGATCATTGACCGTGTCGTCAGTCGTCCGAGAAATTGCAAATAGTATTTTGGATAGTATTTTCTGATTTGCTTGAGTTGTTTACGGTAGTATTTTTTGCGGTCCTCGTAGGCAGATATTACATTGTTTCTGGCGTCTACAAGCAAATCATCCTGCCGGTTAAGCATTGCTATCACGGCGTCACTTGACAGGATATGCGCCAGGTTGCGTTGCACTCGATGCACCGTTCTTTGTTCCTGGTATTTTGAAAGCCAACCGGCAAGCCAGGTCTTTTCACGAATTTTACCCAGCACGAATATCTCGAGTCTTTGAAACAAAGTGAGTTCCTCCGACTGGTCTACCTCGCCAATCCCGGCTTCACCCAGGCGCAGCGATTCCTGCACTGCATGCAACCTGTTGTTCATATCGAGGTATATATACTGGCTGATAACGCCGGTCTCGTAGAGCGATTTCAAAGATTCTCTCTCTACTCGATAAGCCCTGAATTCGGCGAAATACTCATCGTTCTCGTGCGCTTTTATTTCGTCATCGTCGATCCCGGTGGAAAATGTTTGGTGAATCTGCTCCTGCAGAGGAGCCACCGTACCCCGCGGAATAATTTTGCTCGCGGACAGGTTCGACAAATATTTCTGGGAAGTCTCTTCGGCACCTTGAAGCGAGTTTCGATACTCCAGTTCTTCTCCCCTGGAAAACTCGCTTAATCCAAGAAAATGCATCAGCGGGCGTATCGTGGGCGCGCTGATCAACAGGGTAAACAGGACGACTCCGAGCGTGACTTCGAACAGAAACTGACGCTCGGGCAGGTCACTCGGGATCGAGAGTACAACCGCGATCGCGAGGCCACCCTTAAGGCCGCCCCACCACATGATGTGGCGTTCGCCCATGCTGATGTGCGGTAGCTTAAACCTTTTGACAGCGAGCGGAACCAGGCTGTAGATAGAGAGTGCTCGTGCACTTAGCACCAGGGCGATCGCGATCGCTATTGGCCCGAGCTGGTTAAAAAGCGTGCCGATGCTGATCGATAATCCCACCAGTAAAAACAGCAGCGAATTACAGGACAGGGCGATGACTTCCCAGACCTCGTGGATGGAATGGGTTGTATCCTGGCGAAACCGCGTGACCCCGAATCGCCTCAGGGCAATTGCGGATCCAACTACGGCCATGACACCAGATACGTGGAAACTGTGCTCGGCAATGACGAAGCTCGCGTAGGCGATGATGATCGAAGACGTCAGAATAACGCTGATTCCGCTATGCATTCGATATAACAATTCACAGACCACGAATCCCAGCAAGGCGCCGAACAAGGCGCCCCCGATAAACACCCTGAGGAATTCCAGGAACACGTTGTCGGCATCGGACCAGCCGATACCGCCGCCCTCTACGGCTATGCCGAGCAAAATCGTAAAAGCCACGATGGCGGTAGCGTCGTTAAGCAGGGATTCGCCCTCGACCAGGACATTCAGGCGGTTCGGGGCGCCCAGTTCCTTAAAAAGCGCAACCACCGCGACCGGGTCGGTAGCGGAGATTAATGCGCCGAACACCAGGGCCACGATCAGCTTGACATCGAGTGCCCACCAGACTCCGAGTCCAACCACAAACGTGGACATGAGCATCGCGGGTATCGCGAGAATCAATATCGGCGGCAAATCCTTAATCATCTGGCGTGCGTCCAGCGCAAACCCGGATTCGAATATCAGTGCTGGAAGAAATACGAATAACATGATTTCAGGGCTAAGAGTAAATCCCTGCAGGGGTTCCATGAAATGCAGCCGGTGGGACAGGTCGCCTAACAGCATGCCAATCAGGACGAGGATTACCGTGAACGGAACCGGCAGGTTACGGCAGGTACCGGTAACCACCATGGCTATACCCAGCAGAACCACCAATATAAAGACGATCTCTGAAGCCGGCATGGTTATTTACTCACCCTAGTGAGCTTTTCAATTGCAGTGCTATCCATAATCTGGATGTGCCCCCGAAGCAATCAATCCAATATAATAAGGCTAAACCCTTTAAAAACCGAATTCTTGATTGAGATCAACCTCCAACTACAGCACCGCCCGGCGAATTAATCCCGCGGCTTTACGATGAAATCACCGGTATACAATACGGAAAATTAAAGGATCGACACGGCTGAAATGTACCCATTTCGATTCCTGGTATCGGTAAAACTTAGGCCTGATCTCCGGGTGACTGTCTGACCGGTCCTAGGCTTTGCCGAACATGGATTGATATTCCACAGATCGATTCTGGTTACCGATATGAATCGTCAGGATGTGATCAAATTTCACGTGGGTGTGATGCGCATGTTTCTTTGCATGCCAGAACACGTTGCGCAGTCTCTCGTGCTTGTGGACCGTGATCATCACGAATTCCCCGGGCTGCATGTGGTCTAGGTCGACCTGGTCCAGGTTTACCTGTCGGATGATTTGCTCCCAGCTTTCACAATCCTCGCCGCATATCATTACGTATTTGCCACCCGCCCGAACCAGCCAGTTGGAAATCTCCAGTTGCCGATCGCGACTGGTCGGATTCTCGATTGCGAGCACCACCTTGAACGGTGCGAATTGCTCGATATTGGGCAAATCACTGTTTTCGGTCAGTTGAAAATATTCCATCGATGCCATGATTTTTGGTTATACCCGAATTCGGGTGCGGCCTGTCAAATCTCCCGTAATTCAACCGATTTACACTGCAAATCTTGTCACATGGTAACCAAGTCAGCGACAAAATACCTCTACCTGCCGCTGGAAAGGATAATGGATGTGGTGTCCGGTTCTGGATTCACTATTGGCTGAGGGGAGATCGAGCACTCGCTAACGACTCTTCGAGCCATGAAGTTCTACTTAAGTAGCAGAGCCTGTGGGGCAGGGGATACGTCGACAACCAGTTAACAATCCTTGTATTCCTGCAAAATACATTTGCGTGAAAGATATTTTGACCTTGCTAGTTGAACCCAGGACATTTTATCTTCGAGTCCGGCCAGTCGGGTCTCGACGTCCAGCTCTGCGAGCAATTCGGCTATACCCAACCATTTATGCGCACTGACAAGATCCTGCGGTACCACGATACCGATTTCGTACAGCGAGCTCAATTCAAGTTGCGCTTCGACAAACCCGAGATTTGCGGCCCTGGTTAGCCAATACAATGCCTTCTCATGGCTTTGTTCCACCCCGATTCCCTGAAGATAGATATGAGCAAGTATTTGTTGCGCGTATCCGACGTTCTGCCCGGCCGCAACCGTATACCAATAAATAGCTTGCTCGATGTCTGCGGTAACGCCCCCCTTTCCATGCATATATATCGAGGCCAGTTTCAGTTGCAGTTTCTCATTGCCATTTAAAGCCTCGACCTTAAACTGGTCAATCTGCATTTGCTCGTCCTGTGCTTCTATGTTGCCTGAGTTAACCGCGCTTGCATAAATCAGGACCAGTGTAATGCCTGTTAAGAAGGTTGTTGTTTTCATAGATAAATGCCAGTTTTTAGAAATTTACAATTACCACATGCTTACGTCTCAAAATGTGATTTGGATCTGAAATGCTCAACGAGTAAATCTGTTATCAAGAATCAACTTTGGTCGTCTGCCGATGCGCGGTGATCTATAAGTCCCGTACCAGCATCTCTAGTTTTCAGGATGCAGGCTTCGCAAGATGAACTATGCTTGTTTCTGAAAAGGGTGTTTTTCAAACGGAAACTGAATAGAAATCTCGGGAGCAGACGACAATGAAATACACAGGAAAAATAATACTGGTAGCGGTGTTGTGGCTATCCGCACCAGGCGCGTATGCAGCGATGGTGGCAACACCTCAGTTTAATGCTGAACCGGAACGTGCACGGCTAGTCGAATACGTTGCCAAACGCGATCATGTTGAACAGCAACTCATCAAGTTAGGTGTTGATCCTGCCGATGCAATTGAGCGGGTTAACCTGATGACCGACCAGCAAATTTCCGACCTGCGGGGACAAATCTCGGAACTCCCCGCCGGGGCAGGGGTGAGCACAACCAACCTGTTACTGATAATCATTCTGGTTATCTTGATTGTTTAGAAAACCGGGCGGTAAGCGCCTGCATTTAACCCGCGGAATACATCAAACCGGCTGCGGCAAGCTCGCAGTCATATCGTCCTGTGTCGACGCGTCGGCCTGGTGAATCGTCAACTGGGTGAACGGAATGATCCAGCCCTCGTGATTACAAATATCCACGCAGGTTTGTTGTATCAGCCGCGCAATTGCGAAATACGAGGCGGCGACGCGGCCTTCCATTGTCGCGTAGATCAGATAATCCAGCGAATTGGTGCCCGCCTCTTTAAATTCCACCACGAGGTCTTTCAGCTCATCCTCGTAACCGGCATCCCTGAACGCAGCTGAGAGCCCGTCCTTGAAGCGTTTCGGCACCCGGTCGAGCGAAATCTCCTGGTGCTGATAGTCGATCCCGAATACCACGATGACGCCGAAACCCTCGCGCGAGAGATTGCGGACATTAAGCTGTAAAAAATCAGCGGCGCTAAATTGCACGATGCTGCCAACTACTTTGAGGCGAACCAGTTCCACCGTCTGCTGGAGAACCTGGCCAAAGGCGCCGTCCGGCAGCAGCACGTAGTCCCCGGTCTGACAGGGAAACCAGTCTTCATCGGTGCGGGGTCGTGAGGTCAGTTCGGTAAGCGCCGATAACGGCAGGCGGATCGCGCCCTCCAGATCAGGATTGCGCAACTCGGAATACAGGTTAAGCGAGACAATGCGAAACGGCAGTCCATTATAAATGACCCTCTCTCCCTCGCGCGCGGCGGCAATGTTGAGCAACAACCGGGCTTCCTGGACGTAGCGTGGCAGGTAGCGCCAGGCACCGAGCGTGAGCATGACCAGAGCGATGATTGATAAAGTCAGTAGTAGCAGATCGCCGCGTATGTAGAACACCGATAGTACGGCCAGCGACACGAGTAACATCGTCAGCAGGTGGTAGCCGTAGAGTAACAGGCGGATTTTCGCGACGTGATCTGGATGCTGCGCCGGGTGGCGCCAGGACTTTACCAGTCGGCGCAGCGCGCGCATCAAAAACCATATGACGAAACCGGTGACGATAGCGATGAGTAAAGTAAGGCCACGCCCAAGTAAAAAATCGTTTACGACATCACTTATTGTCGCCAGTAAATCGATTTTCTCCTGCTCGAGATTGCGCAACTCGACACGCGAGATTTCGAGTGAACGTTCGATATCTTCGCTGCGTTCGCGCCAGGAGGCAGCGACATTTGCCAGCCCGTCAGCGACTGCCGGCGGCATCTCGTACTGGTTGTAAACTTCAATTGAACCGGTCGCTTTCCGCGCCATTTCGAGTTGCTGTTCGTACAGGCTGATTGTGCTGCGCAGTTCTTCGATTCGACGAGGTTTCTCGGTTGCCTCTTTCAGACTATTGAGCAGCGGCTGGGCGATCTGGAGCAGCTCGTCTCGCCAGTCCAGTTTGCCGTCGGAGGTGTCGGTCAGGTTGCGCAGATTTGCGCCGCTTACGGCTATGTTTTCGAAGGATTTCGTCAGTTCGTCGATGGTTTCTCTCAGTGTTGCGATCCGTGCGTTGATCTTTTCCCGCTCGGACTCGTCGGCGTCCTGCAGTTGATCCAGCAGGATTCGAACCTGCTCGCGTTTTTCCTCGAGTGCCACTCTTATTGCGAGCAGTTTGCGTAGCGCCTGGGCATGTTGAGTCTCGGCATTCTGGGACGTAGCCTGGGTCGGCTCTGGCGATTCCGTTTGCGCCATGGCCACTGGTAGTATCAGAAACGCGGCAAAGACGATTGCCATTACTGCGGGGATGAAGCCTTTATTCAATGATCTGTCTCGCTGTCGGTTATTGGGGGCCCACGCTGTGACAATTGAATGCGTAACCGGCCCGGTTGCGGGTAATATTACCTGCTAAATCCCGGTCATACATCCGGGAATTAAGGTCGGCGATTGCGCGAGTCAGTAATTGGCGCCGATTACGGCCATGAAAGCTTCTGAAACCTCGCCCCGTCCTACCTTGTCGATTACTTCCTGTGCGGTTTGCACGATAGTTGACAGGGGACCCGTGATCAACACGATTCCCAGTTGTAGCGTGACGCGTTTATCCGCGATTGGATTGGTGATATTTGGATGTTCCGGGGGCAGGAAAACCATCTGAATTTCGCCCAGGTCGGAAGGCATGTGCTCACAGCCACCACCTGGCCTTATATAATCAAAAAGTTCCTCCGGATTACCAAATGTGACGCTATCCTCCTTGAAGGATGTGTCGCCATCTTTCGCAATAAATTCGACGGTAATCGGCATCATAATAGTTTCTCCGCTTATTACTTGAAACAGTTTAACTGTCCCTGAATATGATGATTATATCCTGTGTCAAATTGCCACCAAAGCAGGTTCATAAACAGTCTATGTTTATAACCGACTTATTCCTCTATCGGGTCGGCGACGCGGTGAATGTGCTCGATGTACATAACAGCGGCCTCGACGCGTGAATGCACATTCAACTTTCTCAGTACGGCCTTAACATGCAGTTTTACGGTTCCATCAGATATACCGAGATTGCGTGCGATCAGCTTGTTGCCCTGGCCTTCGGCCATCAGTTCGAGGATTTCACTTTCGCGCGGGGTCAGCTCGCTGAACGGCCCCTTGGATTGCGATACTGTCATATCGCCCTTGACGAAGCGTACCAGTACAGAGGTAAGCGGTGGCGCCACAACGGTTTTGCCGGCGTGAATATCGCGTAATGCGGATACCAGGCCATCGGGTTCCATATCCTTCAGCAGGTAGCCGCTTGCACCAGCCTTGAGGGCGTCGAGCAGGTCCTGCTCGTTCGAGCTTGTCGTTAACATCACGATCGGCATGGTCAGGCCGAGTTTTTTCAAATGCTTTAGAACGCTGATGCCGTCGACGATCGGCATGCGTTTATCAAGCAGGATAATGTCAGGCTTCAATTCCTGCGCCAGCTTGATGCCTTCGTTGCCGTCACCCACCGCTGCCAGGACTTCAATATTGCGCCGCTGCAGCAGGCTGATCAAGCCTTCGCGGAACAGCATGTGGTCGTCGATTAATAGCACTTTTAAACTCATGATGAAAATCCTTCAGTCTATATTGTTTCGAGCAAAACCTGTTGCCTCGGAATCGAGCGCGTTTCAATAAATTCCTCCACTCCGGCCCTGATATCGGCGCCGCTGCAGAGATAGTAATCGAATTCCGAGGGATCGTCCCCGTTGAGCTGCTCGAGGATGCTGTCGCCGGGATGTTCCCCAGCGTCAACGTTTAACGGAACATATTCAAAGTTATCCAGGGCATCGTTCCAGGCCCGACAAAGATTGTTGAGATAATGGCTATCATCGCTGCCTGCAATCCAGAACAGGAAGATCTTTTCAGCGACATCGAGCGCCATCGCGTGTTCGATCAGGCCTTTAATAGACGCGAATCCGATGCCCTCGGCAATGAATATCAGTGAATTCGGGGAGTTTTCATTGAGCACGAATGAGCCAACCGGCCCTTCCAGCGTTAACAGGTCATTTGCCTTTGCCGAAGCGTCCAGGTAGCTGGCGACCGGATCCTGCTGGTCGAGCCCGATATGGAACTGTAAATTCATATCATCGCAGGGACAGCTCGCGATCGGGTAAAATCCCGAGCCGACGTTATCGATGGATAGCGTTGCACGCTGGCCGGCAAGAAATCGTAAACGGCTGGTGCGCGGTGTGCGCGTGCTGACGATTAAAACTTCCGGGTTTGGGTGATCGATTCTCTTTATCCGGATTGGGATGTTCTGGGTAGGGATATCATTGGTGCTTTGTGCCTCGTCGGCCTCGAGCACGACATCGGAAATCGCAGTATTACAGCAACCCAGGATATAACCGATGCCTTTTTCAGCCTCGGTCAAAACATAGTCATGATATTTTATTTTGCGGGTTTCCCCGGACACCACCCTGATTTTGCACAGGCCGCAGTTTCCATTACTGCAGCCATAGTTGAGCGCCAGTCCTCCACGCAGGCCTGCTTCGAGAATCGATTCAGCGCCTTCGACGAAAAATTCGTGACCGCTGGGTATGACTGTTGCCTGTGCTGACATAACTCGTAAGAACGTTTCATTAGCGAATGGTTGGTCTATTGTATCATCGTCAGTCGAAATTCTGGCCGTCGCTTCTTCGACCCACGTATCCAGTTGCTGCATGCCGTCAGGCTGTGTTGCAAGCCTCCCGATTTCGCTGCGTAGCTCGTCGGTAAAACGCTGGTATCGACCCAGCAGTCGTTTTTGTCGCGACAGGTCTTCGCTCAGGGACATGATACGCGCCGTCAGTGCGACATTATCTGGCTTGCGCGCGATGCTGTCGGGATTGATGAAGGTGGCTTGCTCGATGATTTGTTCAACCCGCTCGAGCATGCTGGAATCCTCGACCTGAGCATTCGGATAGGCATGCAGCAGGTCCGATAGCACAATATCACCTTCAAAGGTTTGCAACTCTCCCGCCCTTATTTTTTGTTGCAGCACGCCACGTTTCACCCCGACAAGTCGAGCCGCTCGCGAGAGTGAGATTCGTTTCGCCATCATTTTAACCGGTCGATTCGAGCAGTTCGTCGACCGGCTTGGCCCTGAATTGCAGATGGATACGGGTGCCGTCACCGGGCTCACTTTCAATATCGAGGCTGGCGTTAATTTCTTTCGCCCGGTCGCGCAGTATATTCAGGCCCAGGTGCCGGCCACCCGCGGATATGATTGACGATTCTTCGAATCCGATACCGTCGTCCTCGATTAACACGATATTGTTACCGTCACGGTAACTGAGTAATACTCGCACGACTTCCGCCTGGCTATGCTTGCGAATATTGACCAGGCATTCCTGAACAATGCGCAGCACATTGAGCTCGACCTCGGCGGAGAACTCCTGCTCCGGCCACTCGTTCTGGAAATAGACTGGAATGCCCAATTCTTCCTGGGTGCGTCGAACGGTTTCCTCGATTGAGGCGATCAATCCCTGTTCGTTCATCGGTACCCGGAAATGGGCGATGAGTTCGCGTAACTGGTTATTCGCCTGGTCGATGGTGTACTCGATCCGCTCCATCTGGTGCCAGATACTTTTTTCGTCATTGGTGTGAAAGGTTTCGTCGATGACTCTTATCTGGATGCGTAAACTGGCGATGGTTTGAGCCAGTGAATCATGAAGTTCATGTGAAAGGCGCGTCCGTTCCTGTATAACCAGCAATTCGCTTTCTTCCTCGAGCAGGCGAAACTTTTCCACGGCACTGCCCAGGTGCTGGCCAATACTGAGCAACAGCTCGGTGTAGTCTTCAAGATCGACCGAATTATCGTCGGGAAAAAATAAATGGATTGCACCGAGGATGCCTTCCCGATACTGCAAAACAACCGAGAGCACCAGTAACATCTCCTGCCGCGGTTCACTGCCCGGGCCAAAAACGGTTTCACGGTTAAGGTGATCGACGCGGAAAATGCGATCAAGCTTGATATTGTTAGACGGGTCTTCAATCGAAAGAAAATGATCGGCGCTGGCGAGGAAGGTATGATTGATATCCCCGATCGAAGCGACAATATCCTTTTTGTTTTTGCCCTTGAACTGACGAATTATTCCGGCGCTGGCGTTTAAATTGTTGCACAGCGATTCAAGCGATTTTGCGAACAGTTCGGTAACGTCACGCGACAGGTTTATCGTGGATGCCACGTCGTAAAGAATCGCCAGCGATCTCGATTCTCGCGAGATGTGATCGGTATGTTTCTCCAACTGGACTTCGGTGTCTCGCGACAGGTTCTTGATCATGTTACCGAGCATGTTGATATCACGGGCCAACTCGGAGAAATCACTGCCGGGTTCGAGCTCAACCTGCGCATCGAGATTGACGCCGCGCATCAGGTCCGCCCAGTCGCACAGCCGCAACAGTGGTTTCAGTAATTCGCGCCAGATTTCCCAGAACAAAAGGATCAGCAAAACAATCTCAAAGGTATGCAGCCAGACGACATAGTCTGTCAGGCTGATCGCGATCTGGCTTTCGGGTTTTACCACGCCGAGCAGGTTAAGCAGCAGCAGGATCAGAATAGCAAAGGACAGGAACAGCAGGCGAAAGCGGCCACTTTTAAGGAGATTTCGTTTTTCCTTATCCAGTCGAACAAACCAGGCGTTGAACAGGTTTGTCTTGCGCAGAAATAGAGGATCGTTTTCAGGCATAAGGAGTAATTCGGTTAAAGTGTGTGGTTTCATTGCTCCCTGGTGCCCGTCAGTATACCGTTTTAGCCGCTAGATCAAACCAGCGGGCGGTAATTGTTATTTTTTCGGGGGGACATAGGTGGGGTCGTTGGGATTGAGAAAGATGAACTGGGAATTGCCGGGCTCCAACTCGACAAAATCGATCGTCATGCCCTCGGCCAGGTCTTTGCTGCCCTCGGATACCACCAGGTTGACGCCGTCAAAGTTCAGAAAGTTGTCGCCCGGTAGCCGCTGCTCATCGAAGCCCATGGCATAGTGAAAACTGCCATCATCCTGTTCCTTGATAGCGATACGCAACGGCAAGGAATCGTTATCGCCCTGGTTGGCGGATAACTTGATCTGTTCAAGCGCAGTTGTTGAGAGGCTAATCATCGCGGTATTTAACGCACGTTGGCGACCCCGCTTGCCGACGATGTTTTCCTGGATTGCACAAAATGCAAAAAGTACTTAACCCAGGGATTGGCCGCGGTATTGCGCAGGTGCGTATAAGAGGCTAGTAAATTCTTGTAGATTAATCCGTCACGGTGCTCCTGAATCCCCTTGCCGCGGAGTACTTCGTAGGCAAAGTTGTTTCCGCTGGGCAGGCCCTGCAGCGATGAGTAGTGAAATTCATGCGCGTGCAGATTTTTACCCACCAGGCCTTGCAATGCCCAGGGATGCTGGTTCTGGATCTCGTGCAGCTTGACATAGCCGCGACCCTGGGGCTTTTCATGCATGACTGATTCTGCATCAATGACACCGACCATGTCATATCTGGCCTGGTTCCAGGTCAGGCTGTTAGACAGGTACATCAGGCCACCGCACTCGGCATAAGCGGGGAGGCCGGTTTCGATTGCGTTTTTTATCGATTCGCGCATCGTCCCATTAGCGCTAAGCGCGACAGCGTGACGCTCGGGAAAGCCGCCGCCGATAAATAGTCCATCGACAGGGGGCAAGAATTTATCGCGAATGGTGTCAATCGAAACCAGCTGGACGCCGGCCTGGCGGAATGCTTCGAGATCACCGGGGTAATAAAAACCAAAGGCACGGTCCTGCGCGATGCCGATGCGTAACCCGGCGAATTCGGATTTTTGCAGCAATGGCGATGATGCGGATTTCACTGGCTTTGCCTGTTGGGCAATGTCGATCAGTTTATCGAGGTCGACATTATCGCTGACCGCGCGTGCAATGCTGGCGATTTTCTGTTTCGATTCAGGATCCTCGTAACCCGGGATCAAGCCGAGATGGCGCTCGTTCAAACCGATGGATGCATCTTTTTCAAGCGCACCCAGGAACGGAATATCGGTATATTCTTCAACCGCCGCGCGCAGCTTGGATTCGTGTCGCTTGCCACCGGTCATGTTGGCGATGACACCGGCGATGTTGACCTGTTTGTCGAATACTTGGTATCCGATTAACAGGGGTGCGATGCCGCGCATGGTACCGCGGGCATCGACAATCATGATGACCGGGCTATGCAGCGCCTTTGCCAGCGCGGCATTGCTATTGCTGCCGTCCAGATCGAGCCCATCATGCAGGCCCTTGTTACCTTCGATCAGGCAGATATCAGCCGCCCGACCACGATGGCAGTAGTCGTCGATAGTTTCCTGTCTTCCAGCAATGAAAAAATCGAGGTTATAACAGGGTTTTCGTGCCGCTATTCCAAGCCAGATAGGATCGATATAGTCCGGACCTTTTTTAAACGGCTGCACTTCGAGACCACGTTCGACCAGGGCCGCGCATAGCCCGATGCTGAGCGTGGTTTTGCCCGAAGACTTGTGTGCCGCGGAAACGAATAACGAGGGCATTGCCTAGGTTACCTCCGCGGGCAGGCTTTCGGGCATGATCGGCAGTACGCGAATACCCAGCAGCGCGATCAGTATCGCACTGGTGACCCCACCGATACCGAGTAGTAACTCCCACAGGCTGGGAGCATATTCGTTAACCACACCATCGAAGAAACTGCTTTCGACGATATAGCCCGGAAAAATATTCAGTGGAAAGGCCTGGCCCCCGACGATGATGATATAGAGCTGCGCAAAGGCCCCGAGAATTACCAGCAAACTCGCGGCCACCAGGGCGGGCCTCGAATGTTGCAGGCCGGGGGCGTAAACCAGTGCCAGCGGCAGCAGGTTGCCGAGGCCGATCTGCATAAGCCAGAACAGCAGCGTGTAAATTCCACCTTCGACCAGGATGAAGCTTTCGAAATCGTGATTCTGGGTACCGTAAAGCTTGGTCAGGTGAAAAACGATAACGAAGTAAAGCACTGCCGCGGTAAATAATCCCAGCAGTTTGCGCAGGCGTTGCAGGTGTGTGTCAGCGAGTTCTCGCTGATCAAGCCTGAAGCTGAGCATTAGCAACAGGATAGAAACGGCCAGGCCGAATGCAAAAGACATAACGATGAACATGGGTGCCAGCAGGGCAGAATCATAGGCTTCGCGTGCTACCAGGAATCCGAAAATCGAGCCGGTTCCGGTGGTCAGGATCAGGCGCCAGGCGAAGGCCAGCAAACCCGCCGGCTTGCTCCAGCGATGCATGCGTCGTTCCATCATCAACCACAGATAGGCCAGTACGATCACGATGAAGCCGGTATACAGAATTATGTTCCAGGCGAATATCGATTTGAAATTGTAGTAGGTCATCGCGACAATCAGTCGGTCCGGACGCCCGAGATCAAGCAGCAGGATCGCCAGCCCGCCAACCAGTAACGCAATTGACAGGACTGCCGAGAAACGCGCCAGCGGCTTGTAGTCCTGTTTGCCGAAAACCGAAGCAATCGATGCCAGGTTCAGCGCCCCCGAGGCCGCGACGATTAGAAAGATTGCAAATACATGTGGCAGGCCCCAGACAACCTGGTTGGTCATACCGGTAATGTGATGGCCTTCGGTGTCCATGTGATGTGCCGCCGCGAATCCGATCATCGCGATAACGGTCAGCCCAACCAGGATTGACCAGTAACCCGGGCTGCTGGTTTTGATCTCTGAATAACGCAACGATGACTGCATCTTCATAACCCCTGGTAGCGAACGCCAGGATTAAGCCCCATGTCGGCACGCAACTTGATCGCTCCGAGCGCCTGCAATCGCTGTGAAATTTCGCTTTGCGGATCGTGCAGGTCACCAAACCAGATCGCCTTGCGATCTCCCTGGTTGATGGCTTCGGCGCAGGCGGGTTCCGCGTTGGCGCCATCGCGATCAATACGGTGTACGCATAGAGTGCAGGATTCGACGGTACCTTTACCCCGTGGTGCCACGGCGAGTTGGTCTTGAAGGGTTTCATGAATAAATGAACGCGCCTTGTAAGGGCATGCCATCATGCAATAGCGGCAGCCGATGCAGGTATGCTTGTTGACCAGTACGATGCCATCCTGGCGCTTGAATGAGGCCCCGGTGGGACAGACATCGACGCAGGGCGGGTCCTCGCAGTGCTGGCACATCATCGGTAGAAAACGCGCATGCCCCGACTCCGGGTCGGTGAGTTTTACCTTGCGTATCCATTGTGCATCGGTTTTCGAACCCGGGGCGCTGCTCCAGCCGTGTTCGCGCTGGCACGCGCTGACGCAAGCATCGATATCGGACTCGTTGAGCATATTGGTATCGATCAACAGTCCCCAACGGGGTTGTTTACTCGAGCTGCTGGCCTGGCTCGTTTGATACAGCATAACGCCGGGCGCGATCATCGTGGTCGCGAGCGCCGCGGCGCCCTTCAAAAACTGCCGACGTGCTGGCCGTATTTTGACAGGTTCCGGTTCAGTCGGCACGGGCTGGTACCATTTTTTGGCTGAAAGTATGTGCCGACAGGTTTTGCGACTGTTCTTCAAGCATCAGGCGGCTTTGCTCGGAGCGGGCCAGGCCGCGATCGGCATGACATTCGAAACAGTCGATCTTGACGCTGGCATAGGCATGGCAACCGGCACAGAAGTGCCGCGGATTTTCGTAACGTACAACTTCGCTACTGGCATCGGACGGATTATGGCAATCCATACAACCGACCAGGCTGTACTTCGTTTTACGCTCACCTTCGAGCACCGTGGCATCGCGCTGGTGCAGCAGGAACTCCATGTGATCGCGGCGCATTACCTCGACCGGTTCGACGCACTCGCTGGCATCGGCCGGTTTTTTCGGGGCAGGGATCACAACATGTCCGAAGCTCGATGTGCTTTCATCCGCCGCACTGACGCTGACCGGGGGCAGAGTGCCGAGCAGGCAGGCCAGCATCAGGAAGCGTAGCATTGAAGCGGGAATCTTCACCGTGGTATCGTCAGTGATCGCCCAGCGCCATATCGATGTAGCCGGTAGGGCATACGTCGGCACAAATATGACAGCCGATACAGCGGGTATAATCAGTCGCCACATAGCGTCCCATGGTCTTTTCGTCTTTCTTGACCCGGTAAACCGCGTCCTGTGGACAGTAAATCACGCAATTATCGCACTCGAAGCACATACCGCAGCTCATGCAGCGACCTGCCTCTTCGACCGCCTCTTCCTCGCTCAGGCATTTGACGCGCTCTTCAAAGTCGCCGAGTACGTGTTCGGAATCGGGACCATGCTGTTCGCGCAGGTGGCGCGCCTCGTAGTTGAAATGCGACAGATACAGGCGCTCTGACGAAATGATTTCGTTGGCGCCGCGGTCTTCGTAATTGTGCACCGCGAACTTTGCATCGGCAGTACCCCAGGTACCTTCATGCTCAAACTCGGTTGGGGCGAGATCGACTTCCTTGAGCTTGTTGAGTAAATTGAAATGGTGCACGTCGACTTTCGGTCGCTTGTCGAACTCGGCGCCACCAAGGTAGCGCTCGATGCTGTCGGCCGCGATCGACGCGTGTCCGATAGCGGTCGTTAACAGGTGCGGGTGGATGATATCACCGGCGACAAAGTGGCCCGGTTTATGCGGGTGCTGGAAAAACTTGTCCGCATCCATCAGGTTTCTCTCGTTACCCATTTCCTCGATGCCGCTGAGATTGCCGCCCTGACCGATCGCGGAAACGATTAAATCACACTCGACTTCAAACTCGGTGCCCTCGACCGGGGTTGGGGCGCCGTTTTCAATGGTGCACTTGGCGAGTTTCAGCGCGGTTGCCCGCCCCTCGTCGTTGACGATAATTTCGACCGGCATGACGCCGTCGAGAATCCGAACACCTTCACGCAACGCATCCTCTACCTCGTGCTCGGTTGCCGTCATTTCAGCTTTTTCGAACAGCGAGGTCAGCGTAACGTCGGCGCCCTGACGGGAGGCTGCGTACGCCGAGTCATGGGCGGTAAATCCGCCCACAACGAACTCGGTCAACTGCTCTTTTGGCAGTGAATCGATTTTTCCCAGGCGGCGCGCCACCGATACCACGTCGATCGAGGTATCGCCACCGCCAACGCAAACCACGCGATCAGCGGTAACCTGCAGTGCGCCCTTGTTGAAGGCCTCGAGGAACGCCACGCCGGAGATACAGTTGGGGGCATCACCATGTTTCAGTGGCAGCCCCCGGCCCGACTGGCAGCCAATCGCCCAAAGCACTGCGTCAAATTCCTTTTCGATTTCCTCGATCGTGACATCGCGACCCACGCGCGTGCCCATGCGGGTGTCGATATCACCCATTTCCATGATGCGATTGATTTCATGATCAAGAAATTCGCGCGGGGTTCGGTAGCCGGGTATGCCGTAGCGAAACATGCCGCCGAGCTCGTCGTGGTCGTCGATAATGGTGCTGGCAATGCCCTTACGCCGCAGCTGGTAGGCCGCCGCCAGACCGGCTGGTCCGCCACCGATAATGGCAACCCGGTGTTTACCGACTCTGGGCATTTCGCCAAAATTGTAACCCTCGCTCTTGGCCGTGTCGCCAATATACTGCTCGACCGCATTGATACCAACGAAGTCATCGACGTTGTTTCGATTGCAGCCCTGTTCGCAGGGTGCCGGGCAAACGCGTCCCATCATGGAAGGAAACGGATTGGCATCGGTCGAGCGGCGAAACGCGTATTCGGACATGCTGACGCCTTCAGGCGGAAGTTCGATCCCGCGTACGATATTGAGCCAGCCGCGGACATCTTCTCCGGAGGGGCAGCTGCCCTGGCAGGGTGGTGTCCGGTGTACGTAGGTCGGGCACTTGTAGGAAGTGTCCTCGTTAAAGATATTCTCGCCTAGCGAGCGCCAGCGATGCACGCCGTCCTCGTATATCCTGAAGGTGAGCTTTTTGTTCACTTCATCTTCTGACGCTGCCATTTTAATTCTCCTGGTAACTATCTGAATCTAATGTTCGCCACCCAGCTGGATGGCGTTACTGACTAACTGGTGAATGCTGACCACCTGGTCCATCTCGAACCCATAGTAGGGTAGGATCTTGCTGAACTGGCTCTTGCAGATCGCGCAAATCGCCGCCAGGTGGGTGACACCATGGTGTTCCACGACCTGCTGCAACGCCTCCATGCGGGGGAGGGCGCCCTTGACGCGCAGTTCGACCAAGTCGTCGGTCAACAGGCCGCCGCCACCGCCGCAGCAGAAGGTGGCCTCCTTGACGGTATCCGCTGGCATGTCAACGAAATGGTTGCAGCTGGCCTTGATAACCTCGCGCGGAATGACAAACTGTCCACCTTCGAAATTGCCCATGCGCGAGCCGCGCGCAATATTGCAGGAATCGTGAAAGGTCAGCACCATGTCGTCGTTCGCCGAGGGATCCATCCTGAGCGCTTTGCGCTGCAGTAAATCGTAGGTGACTTCGCAGATATGCTGGGGCATCGGATAATTCGGGTCGAGAAAATCGAACGGGCCCGCGAGCGTGTTCAGAAAATTGTAGGCAACGCGCCAGGCGTGACCACATTCACCAAATATGATGCGCTTGACACCGAGTTCCAGCGCGGCTTCACGGATGCGCAGCGCCAGTACCTGCATGTTTTCGTAAGAGCCGATGAACATGCCGAAATTGGCCGCCTCGCTGGCGTAACTGGACAGCGTCCAGCTCAATCCGGCCTGGTGGAATACCTTGGCATAGCCAATCAGGCCATCGACGTGGGGTTCGGCAAAAAAATCAGCCGACGGCGTCACCAGCAGAATATCGGCGCCTTTTTCGTCAAGCGGCATGCGCACCGTGACGCCAGTTTCTTCCTCGATGTCTTCTTCCAGGCCTTCGAGCGTATCGGCCAGCGCAGGCTCGGGCAGGCCGAGGTTATTACCGATGGTTTGTGCTTTGCCGATAATTTCATTGCAGTATTTCTGGCCGACACCAATGGTGTCCATGATCTCGCGTGCGGCCATCGAAATTTCGGCGGTATCAATGCCGTAGGGGCAGTAAACCGAGCAGCGCCGACATTGCGAGCACTGGTGAAAATAACTATACCATTCGTCGATGACGCCCTGGTCCATATCACGCGCTCCCACCAGGCCCGGGAGGTATTTACCGGCCAGTGTGTAATAGCGTCGATAAACTGAGCGAAACAGGTCCTGGCGTGCGACCGGCATGTTATTGGGGTCCGAGGTTCCGAGGTAGTAGTGACATTTATCGGTACAGGCACCGCATTTGACACAGCTGTCGAGAAACACGCGCAACGCCCTTGAGTTATTGACCAACTCACCCATTTTATCGATTGCAACCTGTTCCCAGTTGTCGACAAGCTCGCCGGGGAAACCAATTTTCTGTTGCAGATCTTCCTTGGCAACGTAGGGTTTACTGTGCGCCATGGCGCCGATTTCAATCGGCGGGATCTCGGGGTAGGGCTTAAGGGACGGGGTTTCGAATTCTGCCACGATAACTACCCGGCCTGACCTACCCGTTTGACGGCGGCCGATTCGTGTGTCGGCAAATGCCGTTTTTCACGCGGGTTATCGATTTGATTACGGGTCGGGCTGAAGAATACTCCCGGTGCATGCAGCAACTTGCTGAACGGGAAGATAATCATCAGCAGCGCGACCAGCAACAGGTGCAGGTTAAGCAGAAAATCGCTCGGCATCGGCTGCCAGTCGAAGTACATCAGGCCAAGGAAGAATGCCTTTACCGCAACTATGTCGGTATGCGCCACGTATTTCATGCCGAGACCGGTGATTCCGATCGCGACCAGCAGGGCGAGCATTAAATGGTCGGACAGTGTCGAGATATAGCGTACCCGATCGACCAGGAAGCGGCGTGCCCAGAGGCCCGCGAGGCCGGCAACCATGGCAAAGGCGGCGTAGCTGCCAATGGGTTGAATCAACGCAACCCAGGACCAGACCGGATCGGTAAAGTAACGCAGGTGACGCAACAGCACGAATAACAGGGCCGCGTGAAATACCCAGCCGAACAACCAGATCCACTTGTTCGATTTGAACAGGCTATTAAAAAGTGTTACCTCAAAGAACATGCGCCTGAAGACGCCCGCAGCGGTTGTCGGTGCCGGCGTAGTTGGAATCCGTAGTGGGGCTGGTGTGACGGCGTAAAGCCTGATGTGATAGGCTAGTCCGATCAGGATCGTCGCGCTTGCGAAATAAAATAACAGCGTAAATGCAATCGTCAGCAATGACATGGACACGTCATCTCCCGGCTTGCTAAATCAAAGGCAAAGGGAGTGGCTCCCTTTGCCAACGATAAGCCCTGCGCAGCTTAGACGCAGCCGGTAGGTTTGGGCAGACCCGCGTACTTACAGGCCTGCTTGGCCGGCCCGTAAGGAAACAGTTCATACAGGTACTTGCTGGTACCCTTGTCTTTGCCGAGTTTTTTACCCACCGCCTTGGTCAAGACACGAACCGCCGGTGCAATCTGGTATTCCTCGTAATAGTCACGTAGGAAATTGATCACTTCCCAGTGATTATCGTCGAGCACGGCGCCGTCGGCTTTTGCCATTTCGTTTGCGAGTTCATCACTCCAATCACTCAGGTTGACGAGATATCCTTCTTCATCTGTCTCGTAGGAATTGCCGCCTAGTTCAATAGTCATTTTCTACCTCTGCCATGTTTAATGTAATTCCACAGTCACAGCCATGACTGCAGCTTGTCGTATTCGGTTGTCAGTTTTACGAAGCCGTCGTAGTCGACCAGTGAAATTCCGTCGATAATATTTTCGGGGCTTATTCCCCGCGCGTGAAGATCAGGCTTCAATGCGTAGATCTGGTGACTGGCGAGTGCCTGCTGCATCTTTTCCGTTGATGCCGAATTTTTTCGTACCGCGTAAATGCTATCTTCGATCAATAAAATCGCGCTATCCGCCTTCGCGAGGCGCAGGCAAGTATCGAGCGCGTTGCGATCAAAGGGTGATTTATTCACGATGTGCAATACAGACATTTCGTTCCCACTAAAAACTCAGGATGACATCCTGTTGTTCGATAATCCCGGCCAGCTCGTCGCTGCTGACGACATGGATTGAATCCTTCTCTGCCCAGTCGTCGTCTTCATCTTCATAGGTCAACGGCAGCAAGTCTTCAATGCTGAGGCCACGCAGTTCCAATGATTCACGCTCGACGTAAATTTGGCTGACATCGTAATCGCCAAGAGCCCGGAAGGTCGGGGCAAAATTCTTGCTGCCGATTTCGCCGGTGTCCTGGTTTTGCATGAGCTGGTAAACCCCGTCGTCGATGAAAGCTAGGCTGACGTCCTGCTCGAATGCCGCTCCGATCAAAACCACTTCAAGTGATTCATGCGCATAGATTGAGCCGTGCGGGGCCTTGCGGTTAACGTATAGAAATTTCTTCGTTGCCATGACTAATCGCCAAACACAATCGTGCGATCTGCCTGGATGCCGGCATCGATCAATTGACCCAGTCCAGAGATCTGAAAACCCGGCGCCATGTTGCTGGTGTCCTTGCCCGCACGTTTGGCTTCATCTTCATCCAGCAAACCGCGCCGTTGGGCCGCCGCGACGCACAGGATTAACTCGAGATCGTGTTGTTGTCCCAGTGCGCTCCAGCGTTCGCTGACATTGCGATCATCCTGCGGCGGTACACTCAACCGGGTGCCGTTATAGACACCGTCGTGATAAAAGAAAACACGCACGATTTCATGTCCCGCTCGCAGCGCCGCCTCGGTGAAGTGGTAAGCTGAATCAGAAGCCTGGTGTGTGTACGGGCCTTCGTTGACCATGATTGCAAATTTCACGCAACGACCTCTTTAGAATCGGATATGGGTTGATGCGTTAAGCGAATGTCGCGCACCGCGCCAGTTATCGACATGGAACTTGGTGAACGGAAGTTCGGTTAATTCAAAAAATTGCGGCCAGCCAATGCGTTCGATCCAGTCGTTGAGGCGTTCCCAGTCGCGTGCATTGTCCTTGTAGGTCTGCAGAATCTTCTTGACGATAGCAGTCGCCTCGGGCCAGCGTGGCGGATTGTTCGGTATCCCTGCAGCAACCAGCTTCTGGAAGGTTGGCTTGCTGCGGGCGTTGGAGTGATTGCCACCCACCCAGATCGCGAGCTTGGTGTGCTCGGGATCGTTGATTTGCATCGGTGTGCAGGGCGGGTAGCAGGCGCCGCAGCAAATACATTTCTTTTCGTCCACTTCGAGTGACGGCTTGCCATTAACGAGCGCGGGGCGGATTGCCGCCACCGGGCAGCGAGCCACGACCGACGGGCGTTCACAGATGTTGGCAACCAGGTCATGATTGATTTTGGGCGGCTTGGTATGCTGGATGTTGATCGCGATATCGCCCTGGCCACCACAATTGATCTGGCAACAGGAGGTCGTGATATGAACACGGTTTGGCATGTTCCAGTTTTTAAATTCCTCGATCAGTTCGTCCATCATCGACTTGACCACACCGGAGGCGTCAGTGCCGGGAATATCGCAATGCAGCCATCCCTGGGTATGTGAAATCATCGCAACCGAGTTCTTGGTGCCACCCACCACGAAACCTTCTTTTTCGAGTGCCGCAATCAATGGCTCGACCTTGCTGCCGTCGGTAACCATGTACTCGATGTTACTGCGAATTGTAAAACGCACGTATCCCTCGGCAAACTTGTCGCCGATTTCACACAGCTTGCGCAGCGTAAAGACGTCGAGAATGCGCTGGGTGCCGGCGCGCACGGTGTAGATCGCATCACCTCCGTGTGCCGTGTGTTTGAGCACGCCGGGACGGGGGTCTTCATGGTACGCCCAGTTACCATAATTTTTTCGCATGGTGGGATGCATGTACTGAAATCCATCGGGGCATCCGGATTCAATCGGGGTCCGTTGTCCTTCCATTAGCGAGCTCATGCGTTAGTCTCAAAAAACATAGTGAAAACCTCTGTAAATTCTTGTTTACGACGCTTGTTTTTGTTCGGCCTTGCGGTCGAACCATTTCTTGGCTTCGATATCCCAGTCGTCCATGCGCACGTAGGAACTGGTGCGGGTTTCCGAGATCATGTTCGGATCGACTTCGACGCCGATGCCTTCGAGGAAATTAACCAGACCGATGCGCTCTACCATTTCGCCACAGCGTTCGTGCTCGAGACCGTTTTCGGCCCAGAAGTCGATGACCTCTTCGGCGAGTTCAGTCAAGGCTTCGAAGTCTTCTTCATCTTCGAGTTTCATGAAAGGCACGATCACGGTGCCCATCAGGTCGCCAATTTTGAGGGTGCGCTTGCCGCCCATTAAAATCGTGACACCTTTATCGTCTCCGGGAGACAGCGCTTTCGGCACCACGTTGAGACAGTGCATGCAGCGTACGCAGTTGCGGTTATCAACCTCGAGCGTATCGTCATCGTTAAGCGACAGGGCGTTGGTAGGGCAGCGTGTAATGATATTATCGATCGTGTGCTGTCGCCCCTTCTTGGCAACATAGTCCTTGAATGCTTCCTGGTCGACCTTCATATCATCGCGCCAGGTACCGATAATCGCAAAGTCGGAACGCTCGATCGAGTTCATGCAGTCATTGCCGCAACCGGAAACCTTGAACTTGAACTTATAGGGCAGCGCCGGACGATGCACGTCATCGGTGAAATTATTTAACAGGGTGCGGTGAATGCGCATTTCGTCAGCACAGGACTGCTCACAGCGAGCGGCGCCGACGCAGGACATGCCGGTGCGAACACAGGGACCCGCGCCACCCAGGTCAAAACCGTACTCGTTGATTTCGTTGAAGAAATGCTGGGTGTTTTCGGTCGAGGCGCCGATAAACATGATGTTGCCGGTTTGACCATGGAAGGTTACCAGGCCCGAGCCGTATTTTTCCCAGCTATCGCCAAGCTGGCGTAGCATGTCCGTGGTGTAGTAGTTACCGGCGGGGGGCTGAACCCGCAGCGTGTGAAATTCCTTCGATTCCTCGAAAGCATGGGCGACCTCGGAAAAACGCGGAATGATGCCGCTACCGTAGCCATAAACACTGACCGTGCCGCCTTTCCAGTAACCTTTGCGGGTTTCGTAAGAATGTTCCAGCTGCCCGAGCAGGGAGTTGGCAACACCACTGATACGCTTGTCATCGTGTTCATCTCGCAGGCGCTTGATTCCGGAAACGAAACTGGGCCAGGGGCCATTCTCGAGCTCGTCGAGCATTGGGGTGACATGTACTTTTTTTGCCATAATAGTGATGTTCCCGTTTATCAGTTTTAACGATTCCCGACATTGGTTCCCAGGAAATTCTGAAACAATGCCGAAATATGCCCTTAAGTTACCCGGTGGAATACTGGTGTATGCACTAGTTTGGTAGAATTAACCGCATCGAGCTATCCCCCGCTTGGGGTGCAGTAATTTCGAAACTTATCCCCAACGAGATAGGTAAATTTTCCATGCCTGATTCGCACTATTCCCATGCCATGGGAATGTCCAACAATATTAATATAAATCAGGGACTTACAAGTTCAGCCCAACTAGTAATTTAACCCCTACCGATGGGATGCTCCAATCGGGTCCCGCGTGTAATAGAATCAGGCCTGTTTCAGCCATTTATATGTAACCGCCTGGACCCGAATTGAACGCAACATTAGACCAAATAACTGCCGCACTCAACAACTGCGACGACAATTCGCCTTTTCTGCTCGAAAACGAAGGAGCGTATCAGGCCTGGCGCGAGCGCAAGTTACGCTATCGACAGGAAATGGATGCCACTATGGTCTATCCGCTGGATCATGCTTCAATTTTGCCGCAGTCGATGCTGGACCAAATTAGGCGACAGGTAACGGCCTTTAATTTCGTCATTTTTGAGTCGGCAGGTGAGCTGGGAAAATCAGGGTTCCTGACACTTAATCGGCAATTTGGACTGCAGGATCTGGATATCAACCTGGGTGCGGACGAGGATAAAGTCACGTCGCTTCAGGTGGTTAGTGAATCCGATCATCGTTCACAATATATCCCCTATTCCAACCGCGGAATGAATTGGCATACGGATGGTTACTACAATCCTGATGGTCGTCGAATCAACGCCTTCGCACTGTATTGTGTAAATCAATCCGCGCGCGGTGGCGGTAACTTCCTGTTTGATCACGAGATGATGTACCTCCTGATCAGGGATCGGGCGCCTGATCTGCTCAAGGCGCTGATGTGCGATGATGTGATGTGCGTACCGGCAAATGTTCAGGGTAACCGGATTATTCGTACGGAAGAAACCGGGCCGGTGTTTTCGCTGCAGCCCGGTACCTGTGTACTGAATATGCGCTATACCTCCCGTCCACACAATATCGTCTGGAAGACCGACCGGCTGAGCGTAAGCGCGCTAAACCTGGTGCGTGAAATTCTGATGGATAGTAACGCGATGACAGAAATCAGGCTCGAGGCGCAGCAGGGAATCGTTTGCAATAATATCCTGCACGGGCGCCAGTCTTTTCATGATGGGGCTGACCAGCCGCCACGACTGGTTTATCGGGCACGCTACTACGACGCGATAGATATCGACAAGGGCTCCGGCCTGAAAGCATAGGCATACAGGATTACTATGATGTTCTGGCGCGATGATAACGAATCCGAAAACGAGTTCCAGGTACCCGACGATGTGTATGACCTGGTATTCAAACTGCGAGGCACCAGTCTCGATATAGACCATGCCTTTGCGCTGTCGGAAGCGCTGCAGTTGCATTTAAAAAGTGATACTTACAACAAGATAGGGGTACACGGCGTGCGTATGGCAGGTTCCGGGAACGGCTGGAATCGACCCGATCAAATTGGTGCCGAGCTGCCATTGTCACGTCGCGCTCGCCTCGCAATACGGGTGCATCGAGACGACAGCGACGAGGTTGCCAGGATCACTGATAAAACGCTGCACATCGGTTCTCAGCAGCTGGCGGTTGGTGAAAGTGCAATTCGCAAGCTATCGACGATCAGCACGCTTTATGCGCGCGCAGTATGCTGTGACCGCGACCAATCGGAAGCTGACTTCCTGGCCCAGGTCGCTGAGCTGCTAAACGCGATGAATATCAGGGTATCCAAAATGATTTGCGGCAAGACGGGCGAAATACGCACGGCCGATGAAACAATTTTTACCAGGGCGCTGCTGGTTGCCGACCTTGAACCCGAAGAATCCGTAATGCTGCAGCAGAGGGGGCTGGGCGAGGACCAGATACTAGGCTGTGGCCTGTTTGTGCCACACAAGGGAATAGACCCGGTAAACAACGTTCAGGAATAATTTGCAAACCAGGAGAGTATTTTGAGGTTGAAAGTATGAGCATTAATGTAGATGGTAACGAGATTCCGACCACGGCGACGGGATTTCTGGAAAATGTCGAGGACTGGTCTGAATCTGTCGCCAGGGTTCTTGCCGAGCAGGAGAAACTGGAACTCGCTGAGCGGCACTGGGACCTGATCAATCATTTGCGTGACGAATATATCAATAACGCGGGTAACCAGCCCAACACCCGGAATCTGGTTAAAGCGATGGCCAGTGCCTGGGGCGATAAATCAATCAATGCCAAGACGCTTTATGATTTATTCCCGGGGGATCCAAGTAAACAGGGTGGTAGAATTGCCGGCCTGCCCGAAAGTCGCAGGAAAGGCGGCTACTAGGCAGCAGCCACACCGGATAATAGATTAAGCGAGGAAAACCTAATGAGTGAAAAACAGGAAGTCATTAAGCAGATGCTGGAATTGCAGCGCCAGTTTATCGAAATCGAACAGGCCGGCAAGTTTTCAGCCGAGGATTACTACGACCCCGAAGGTGATTCGGAGCTGGCGAAACAAAAGCGTACCTATGACGAGCTGGCGACAAAACTGGTCGACATGGCGCATGCAGAGAAAGGCTCGCATCGTTGATGACGTCTAGGATTCCGCCCACATGCGAAACAGGTTGGCATAGCAAAGATTAACCTGGTGATGGGTGTGACTGCTGGAGTTTTCAGAGAGTGATTCACGGGCCTGATCGAGTTGTATCAGTATTTCACGCTGATCGGCGCGTCGAATATGGCTTTGTACCCAGGTTATCGCCACCAGGCGTTCTCCCGCGGTTACCTGGCTTACCGAGTGGTAACTGGTAGATGGGTAGAGTATGGCATGTCCGGCCGCAAGCTTGATTTTCCTGTTGCCGTTGGGCGACTCAATACAGAGCTCGCCGCCTTCGTATTCGTCGGGCCCGTTCAGGAAAATGGTGATCGATATATCGGAACGATATCTTGAACCTGGTGGCCCCATGATCGGATCGTCGATGTGGCCGCCGTAGGCCATGCCGGGTTCATAGCGTGCATAGATTGGGGCAGCTATTCGTGCCGGCATGGCGGTCTGCAGATAGATCGGGTTTTGCACCAGCTCGGTCATGATGACGTTATTCAGTGCATTAAAACGGTCCTCGTCCGGCGCAAGCTCCTGGTTGTTTTTTATGGCCTGCGCGTCTTTACCGGCGCTTAGCTTGCCATCGACGAAATCACCCTGACGCAGCACGGAACAAACCGCATTTAGTTGGGCAGAATTTAACAGGTCTGGAATTATTACTAACATCGTTATTGAGAAAGCCGTATGAATATCACTGTTGAGATCGATGATAAGAGTTATGACCTCGATGTGCCAGAAACGCTTGCCCTCGAGGCAGTCGAGTTATTCGACAAAATGGATCGCGACATGAACTGCGGTTGGCAAATGAGCCGCTGGTGGGTGCCCGATCCGGATCTGGAGCAACGTTGCCAAATAGTGGCCGACAAGCTGTTAACGGCAATGCAAAAGAAGGATCAGGAATTCGCATTGATGATGTGTGCCTATATTCTTAGTCGTAGGCCCGGTACCCGGAGAATTCGTATCAATACCGATGGTGAAATACAGGGCAACGAAATTCTTGATCACTAGGCGAGTTGACCTGGCCCGTGTTTCTTTAACCGCCGACCCGGGCTTCGATGGATTACTCCGGCATCCCGATTACAAGGCCTTTAACAGGCCATAGATCAGTAGTGCGATGGCCGGAAAGATGGCAACCGTGGCCATCGCATAGAAAATGTAGACGTGCTTGTTGGCGATTGGACCCTCGCAACTTAAACCACGTTCACCGGTCACGGCCCTGATCGTCATCGCCGCCATCGAGGTTCAGGTGAATATTATGAATAACCAGGCCGTGGTCGATAGTTGCCACCCGGGTAATACGGGGTACTCGATGATTGCCGCGAGCGCAAGCAACATTACGCCTCTACCGGTTCCGCCAGCATGGAGCAGGTGCTATCTTCAGACTTGTTAACCTGGTCAATGTTCAAGCCCAGTGCCTTTGAGTATTTCGTCATCAATGAACCTGAAAAAATCCTTATCGACTCAGGCGAATACGACCCAGGTGGTCGCTATATACTTGCTGCCCGAATCGAGCCTGTTACCGCGGTGCAGATGGGTCCAGAATGGCGGGAATAACACCAGCTTGCCGGCCTCCGGGCTGATTTTGACATCCTGGTATCGAAACTCGGTCTCCCCGCCCTGTTGATCGAGGGTATTCAGATACCAGATCGCAACCAGTTGTCGCATTGTAAATTCATGGCTGCCGCCGTCGATGTGCCAATGGTAGAACTCGCCTGGGTAGGTGCGCTGAATCGCGTAGCCCATGTCCTTGAATGGCCCCTCGAAAAAGGCATAGGACTTTTTGAATTCCGCGAGCGCATGATTGAGTGATCTGAACAGTTCACGATCGAGGTCCTGCCAGTGAGGTTTACCGCTTAACACCAGGTCGGTGGAGCGCTTGATTGAGTCATCATGATCAACGTTCTGGCCTATGCGCCCCGGATATTGTTCGGCGCTGTACTTTTCGAATCGACTGATCATTTCGGTACACACGTCTGATGGCAGAGCCTCGGCCTTTTCGAATATAAAGCTGCCCGGTTTTACTTCGAAAATTGTCTTTACCATGATCATGCTCGCTGAATGAACACAGCCAATTTTAACCGAAACCGGGGCTTAGTGATCTTCCCCGTTAGCCCAGTCAATGGGTGGCCGGGATACCCATATTGGATAGGGTTTAAACCATCGATTAACGGTATCATGCACGCGGTAATGCGTGATAATTGCATATTAATCAGTATCTTAGTATGGAGGTAAGATGATCCAGGCGAGAGTTATGAAATCCATGTACCTGTTGTTGCTGCTATTGCTGGCAACCTGGTTTACACCTGTGGGTGCAACCAATTCCGATATTGCCAAGGAAAGCCGCTGGGCAGAACAGGTGATCGACGGTTTGCTGGACGGGGATGAAATTTGGTTGCTCGACGACAGCGGGCATGAGTTCCTGGGCATTGTAACCGAGGGTGATAAGAACTTGGATCGCGCGGTAATCCTGGTGCATGGTATCGGCGTGCATCCTAACTGGCCCGATGTGATTTATCCCCTGCGGGCGGGTTTGCTCGAACAGGAGATTACGACGCTATCGGTGCAAATGCCGATTCTGGCCAACGATGCGGATGAAGGAGAATATGGACTGCTGTTTCCCGAGGTGCCCGGACGTTTCGAAGCGGCTCTCGATTACCTGGATGACAACGGCTATAAAAAAGTCACTATCGTCGCCCACAGCATGGGTGCGTCGATGGCAAATTATTACCTGTCGCGAAACGATCCCGATGAGGTCGTCTCACTGGTTATTATCGGTATGGATGCCGAAAACGCTTTCTTCGATATCCTCGAGGCACTTGCAAAGGTCCGGGTTCCAGTATTGGATTTGTACGGCAGCGAAGATCTTGAACCGGTGCTTAATTCTGTTGACCAGCGAGCCATGGCAGGAAAAAAACAATCGGGTCGTCAGTATTTGCAGGTGCGTGTGGATGGTGCCAATCATTTTTTTCAGGGGCATGAAGACGCACTATTACGCCATGTGATCGAGTGGCTGGCAGCCCATTGAGGTTAGTACCGGAAACCCAATTAACATGGTACGAGTCAAGAAAAGCTGGAACCAGGGCGAGAGGCCGAGGTCGGCTGCACAAATGGCGAACGCGATTGGCGCGACGATTTTTAAGCTCGCTGCTAACGTCGTGCTGAACCTGGAAAACGAGAATTTCGAAACCACGACGCAATATCAGCGCATCGATATCATGGAGGAAATGGTCTGTTACCTGGTGCATTTCTGTGATCGCTGGATCTATCCAAAGGCTAGCCAGGATCAGCGCATCGAGTTTATAAATTGCCTGGTCAAGGATTTAGCACGCATGCTTGAAGATAGTCGCATCGACGTGCAGGGCGAGGGCGAATACCAGGCTGATTTTATCGACAAGATGAATCGGCGCTCGTCAGACTACGCGGGTTATGGATTCGACGAGTTGGAGGGCGGCAGTTTCGCGATGCGCTGTTGCCTTGGGGACCGCGTCAAAGCGACCATGGGTGAGCGCGATAAGCGCTGGATCCCTGACTATATAATTGGCAGGGAGGCCCCTGAAATTGAATCGGCGCTGAAACGATCGCTGTCCGGGCTCGTTGTTTTTGAGACTTAGGATTCGACCCAGTTGGCAAAATTGTCGGTAGTTTTGGCACTGCCGTCTTCGTAGCCCGCTTCGTAAGCGTCTGTGAGACGCTGCTCTTCACGTTGCGGATGCCCCAGAAAACCACCCTGCCAGCCAAGAATATATTCCTCCTGGACCTTCATTTCTTCCATCTTGGTGACCGCGTCACGATATGCCTGATTCATCGTAATCTCCTGGTTTAAAGTATCAATTTCAATTCATTGATTTGAAGTCTTTGTCAGCCTCAAAGCTCGAAATAATCCTAGGATCAATCTGGTTGGTAGCCTAACAAGAATACGAATCGTCCGGTATATCCCTTCTAGTCATCTTCGCGCATCATAAGGTAATACTGGTATTTCATCGTAGCGGCACTGCCGGCGATGATTGAAATGATGGTCAGTATCGATCCCAGCGCCAGGACCGAGACACCGGTGATGCCCTGACCGATGGTGCAACCCATTCCCAACACCCCACCGATACCCATCAGCAGACCGCCAATTGCATGCATTACGAAATCGTTCCGGGACACGAACCATTCGATACGGACTTTGCGAAATATTAAGGTGTAGAGAAACGAACCAACCACGACTCCGACTACCGTGGCGATGCCAAAGGTTAAAAATATCGCGGAAAAACCTTCTTTCAGGTACTGGGCAATATGTCCGGTCGGTCCGATGAAGGTCAGTGACTGGGCACCCGTGAAAAAGGGGCGTTCATCCATGAATTCCAGTTCCTCCATCAGCGCGATTCCACTCGGCCCGCTGGTGACGTACCAGCCGATAACGATCAGCATGCCGATTACAAAGCCAGCGCTGAACAATTCCAGGTCTGCACGGAAATCACGTGCGCGCAGGATCCAGATCAACAGGGGAATCGCGACCAGCAAAGCAATCGCGAATCCCAGAGTGGGACTGAAGTCAATCCCTGTGACACCTGAGAGCACGGCTGCAATATCCTGGCTCGGAATGCCCTGGTTCGAAAAATCGATGCTTACCGGCAGCATCCACTGCAGGAATACGAGGTATCCGAAATTGGTAAACAACATCCACCAGGCGGCAATCCCCATGATCGTGAGAACTACTACCGACTTCATATTACCTTCGCCCAGGCGTACCAGGGTTTTGTTGCCGCAACCGCTCGCCAGAGTCATGCCGACGCCGAACATCAGGCCACCGACCAGGTGACGCAGCCAGATGAAGTTGGCACTGCGATAGGGTGGGTTGGAGGTCTCGTTACTGGTCGTCAGCGACAGGTCGATGCTACCGGTGTATTCGAGAATACCGACGCCGATGGTCGCAATTGCGATTGCCAGCAGCCACGAGCGCATGCGATTGTGGTCGCCAATATTAATCCAGTCAGAAACCGCTCCCATGGTGCAAAAGTTCGCCTTGTTGGCGATGGCGCCAAATACCACTGACAATCCAAATGCCCACAACAGGCTTTGAGAATAAAGGTCTATTTCCATCTAATCTGATTTTTCTGCTTCGATATAAACTGTCATTTCTCTGATTTATATTCTGTAACACCGCCCGCTATTTTAGTCAAAGAGTCCTGAATTGCGCCAGGCGCGCACATAATACTGAAAAAGGTAGCACCAGTATCGCTTGCCATCATTGGTAAGTGGGGCCAGCTAATTGCGATTCTGAACCTGCCATAGAGTGCTTCTGCATGGTCTCCATAAACCAGAATCTCGTAGGGAAGGTGAGCGCTGTGACGGGGTGTATCCTTATCGATACGAGTCATGATGTAAGCGTCACTGCTGCAATCGTCTTTATCTGTGCCGTTAAGCGCGACACCGAACAGGGTCATCTGTTTGCCATTAGTGTCGGAACCCAGTTTCAGCTCGAACACCTGGGTCGAGGCGCCTGCCTGTTTTGCCAGATTTTCTCGAACAGTAGTCACCGCCTGTTCGTGTGAATCGAAGTAATTCAACACGCTTGGATCATCAAAATACTCCATCATGAAGGTGTAGTGATACTTGCGTAAATCACTCGCCGTCAGTGTCAGTTCGCCGCTGCCAAAGGTTTGTTCATGTCCCAGCACCGATTTCAATTGTGTTGCAATCGATTCGACATCGGCCTGCATGCGATAGGCGTTTGCCCAGTAAAGCGGGTTGGTATAGGCGAATTCTATTTTGCCATTGTTACGGGTGAGCGAAGCCCGCATTACAGCGCCATAACCGCCACGTGCGCTCCTGGTTGCAAGACTACGCAGTTCCTCGCTGGAAAAAGCCAGGATGATCGCATCATCATATGGGGAATATTGCCCAATAACTTCGAATCCCGCGCTTTGTAGGTTTGCACTGACTTCTGTACTGATCTCGGATATTTGTCTGTCTTCAAAGACCGCGGCTAGCACAAACGGCTTGAGGTCAGCTTCAGCACCTGCTAGAGAACTGAAAAAGAATAGTATCAGGCAAAAATGCCGGATTATCGATCGCGAAAAATTGATTAACTTCATTGAGATACCGAGTAATGCGGTTTAGTGACGATCAACTGCCACTTGGCAGTTGATCGTCTTGTCGCAGGCATTATTTAACTGCGATCTGACTAGAGCCTGCGGTTGTAACTCAGTACTAGTTCGTACTGGTCCATCTCAAGCTCAACTTCCTGTGATGGATCGAAGTTACTGGTGCCTTCAACCGATACGTTGGGCGCATACATTGCGGCAAAATTTAGCGAGCTGTTGGCGTCCAGTTGCCGGGTAAAGCCGAAAGTTAATGTCTCCTCGATAACGCCAGGTGCAAGGATATTAAACACAACTTCTTCATCGGGAATCGGCTGCTCGCTGACGCTTACACCCACTCGCCAGGTCATTTTTCCTTCCTGCCACTGGTAACCGAGCTTGACGATTTGGATGTCTTCCCAACCGAATCCGGCGCCGTCATCGCCACCGAGACAGCCATCACCTGCACCGCTACCGCCCGGTCCTGTACCGGGAGCACAGGTGTCGAAGTTGAAGATGGAATTGGATACCGAGGGTACATCCTCGTAGTTGATTTGTTGCAGGTCGACCACCAAAACACCGTGGTTACCGATGTCAATGGCCACGCCAAGCGTTAAATTCGACGGAATATCGAAGTCGCCGTCTTTCGCGAACAGGCCGGCGTAGTCATCAAATTCGCTCATATCGATTTCCGGCTGGTACGCGGCGCCAAAGCGCACGCCCGGAGAGATTTCAGTCTGGAATCCCAGCCGTATTCCGATACCGGTTGAGGTATCGTGGTCGTTATTGGTCAAATTGCTCGGGTCCTGGGAAAAAGGGCTAAAATTTGCCAGACCCTTGGCCTCGAAACGCTGGTAGGCAATGATTCCGCTAATTCCCCAGGAAGTCTTGTCCGATAGTTTTGCCGCGTAGGTGGTCGCGATGAACAATTGTGCCAAGTCTACGCCCGCGGTGCCAGCGCCAAAGGTTCCATCGAGGGTATTAAAGGTCGCCACGCCATCGAATACCAGTGCGGTTCCACCTTTGTACTCGGTGTTCATGCCGCCATTGCCGAAGACTGATATTCCGACCGTGCTATCGTCATCGATTACCCAGTTGTAACCGAGCTGGGGAATTAAAAAGCCTTCGTTTTCGCTATCGATCGATTGATCGCCGTCGCCAATACTGAAGGTACAACCCTGTGGGCTACAACCGGGGGTAGGGCCGCCGGTAACAGAATAGCTTCGCATCGGCGCGAACCAGGCGCCGCCGATGTCGTAGCGCGCACCCTGCCAGACCATGCCGGCCGGATTGTTGCCCGCAGCAAGTGTATCCTGGGAAAATGCAACGCCCGCACCAGCGAGTCCCTTTTCAGCGGTGCTGACACCGTGGGTAAAATACCCATTAGTTGCCCAGACCGATGCTGGAAATGTGACTGCCAGTAAAGCAAAGCAAAAAAGTTTAAGTCGAACTCTCATCGTTACTGCCTCCTCATGTTCGCTAGATTTATAAAAATAGTAATTGCTAGATGAACAGGTTGACGTCCGATTCCCCGGCAAATTCGAAAAAAGTAGTGGCACCGGCGTAGTCGATGCCGTCGATAAACTCACTCGGCTGCATGTCGAACAAATCGACCGTCATTTGACAGGCGATCAGTTTAACGTCAGCTTCGAGGCATAACTCGCGCAGCTCGGCCACGCTGGCGACGCCTTTCGATTTCATCTTGGATTTCATCATGCTGCTCATCATGGCTTCCATGCCGGGGATCGCGGTACCGATCGTCGGGAACCATTTGTCCATACCCATCGGCATCGGCATTCCGGGATTGCCGAGCGGCGAGACCTTGAGGTTCATATCCTTCTTGAGCAACTGCAATCCGTAAAAAGTGAAGAATATCTGCACTTCGTAACCGATGGCGGCGGCAGTGGATGCCAGAATGAAGGGGGGGTAGGCCCAATCCAGGGTGCCCTTGGTGGCGATCAGCGCCAGTTTTTTCTCAGACATACTTCAGCTCCGGAATAGTGTAGGCAACTGAGCACCGACCTCAGGCCTTCTTGATGTAATAATGATACTTGCCTTCGGCTTCCGAGCTTTCGAGCAGTTCGTGTCCGGTTTGCTTGCAGAAGGCGTCAAAATCCTTGACTGAACCCGAGTCAGTGGCGATGACATAAAGTACGTCGCCGCTATTCATCGACGATAAAACCTTTTTCGATCTCAGAATGGGGAGCGGGCAGTTGAGGCCTGTGGCGTCAAATTTTTCGGTATATTCGGACATAATGAATGGATTCCTCTGCTGGTTAATCTTCAAGTCGATTGGTTTTTTAAACCTTTCTTGCTAACACTCATTGATTTGTATCAACCAGGCGATAGAACAGCCTTAAAAAGTAAGTGTCAACCATAGTTTAATTGGAAGAGCGATAAAACTGCCCTGTTTGATAGTGGGCTACCCCTTTGGGGATAAAAAAATGCCGGGTCGATGACCCGGCATTCCAGACTGAGACTGGATTGGTTTTACTTCCTGGCGCCGGGTCCGTTGACCGCGAGGCCGTTACTCATGTAGGTGTGGAAGTATTCGAGCGCGCGGTACTCTGCGCTTTGCGCCGGGTAGTCCTTGGCACGCACCTGCTTGTTACAGCCACCGTAACGACGGTGCGTGGTACCCATGCCGCCCCATTTGGAACGATATACTGGAAAATGGCTCAGTTGCCCCAGGGCAGGGCTCAGCAGGTCGGCGCGCACCTTGTTACCGGCATAAAACTTGTGGCAATCGGCGCAGGCCATGTTGAGCTGGCCGCGTTTCTGGTAGAAGTGTTTCTTGCCGCGTTCATAGGCTGCGATTGCGCGCGGATCATCCGGGATCTTGATGTCGATGATGTTACCGCGCGAGGTATAGGCCATGTAGGCGGAAATATCGGCGATCGGACCTTTTTTCCACTTCAACTTTTTCTCGCCATTGGCTTCACGACATTCGTTGATCGCCAGTTCCAGTGTAATCACTTCGCCACGGTCGGTATCGAAGTAAGGATAGTTCTGACGAATGCCAATACCGCCATTTTCAAAACAACTGGCATAGGTTTTACCGTTGGCAAACGGCTTGTTGAATAGTTCCTCGCCCCTGCTGAGGCTTAGTTCGTAGGGTGGAAATTCCTCGATTTCTTCCCATTGTTCGCGTGATGCCGGATCAATCGAGTATACGCCGTTGATGTAATCATCGAACGGGGTGCCGGGAAAGCGTTTCTTGTAATAATCCCGAAATTCCGCCAGGTCCTGCTGTGGCGTTGCCATCGTGTTAAAAGGCAGCGCTATCAGGATGGCAATCCCCAGGGTGGTCAGTATCTTTTTCATGACAGTTCCTCCTCGTGTTTTTCTTAAGCCGCGGCTTACTTGATTGCAGCTTCGGCGCTGTCACCCTTACCCATGTTATCGACCCAGGTGATCTTTATCTTGTCACCCGATGCCGCACCCTTGAATTTAAAGGACAGGTATGGATTTTTCGAAATGGCACCGCCCCAGTTTGCCGTCATTACTGTCTGGCCATTATGCTCTGCAGTAACCTCGGTAATGTGATGCGCTGGAATTTTTTCGCCAGTTTTTGAGTCTTTGCGCAATCCGGTTTCCATCGGATGACTCATCAGTGTCTTGACAGTTGTCAGACCATCCTTTGCTTTTGCGCGAATCTTAATAGAAGCCATGTTTAATTCTCCAATTCTTTAAAGTCTGATATTAACCGCCGCAGCCACCGATGGTGACCTTGACTTCCTTCGTAGTTGAATAGAGTTTGCCATCTGCCTTGACCACGGCGAGAACGTCGGAGGTCTTGGCCATCTTTATCCGCGTGGAAACAAAGGGCTCAGAGGCGGAAGACAGCGTATAGGTTGAAGTCAGTGGTGAGACGTTAGCTGATGCAACAATGGCAATAGTATCAATATTACCCATCGTCGATGACACGGTAATGGGTACCACTGCGCCGTTCTCGGCTATGTCCGGTGCCTTCAGCTTGATGTCGCCGGAGGCGGTATGCTGGTCAGTGCCCATAGAGGCCGTTAGTGCGCCACCCACGTCCTTGGCTTCAAAGGCCGCCTTACTGTAAGCACCCAGGGCTCTTTGGGGAACTAAAATTCCTGTGCCGACGGCCGATACCGTGGCGCCGACAAATGCGGCCGTTTTAATAAACTTGCGACGTAAAAGATTCATCTTAAATTTTCCTCGTGCGATATTTTCATGCAGGACTAAAGGGTGTAGACAAACTCGGTAATGAGATCTACTTCCTTTTCTGTCAGGATTCTGTGCTTCCCGAAAGGAGGCATGATGGTGTTAGGATTGGCTATTGTAGGGTCCCAGATTTGCTCGCGCAGCTTGGCCTTGTCGGGGAAGCGCGCCTTCATGGCGATCAACGGTGGGCCGATATTCCCGGGTAGTGCGCCATCTGCCATCATGTGGCAACCCAGGCAGTTGCCTTTCTTGCGGTCAAAGGCTACTTTTTTGCCGTCTGCGACAGCGTCGGCGCTTGCGACCGAAATACTGCCCAGAATCGATAAGCAGCAAAACAGTGTAATCGATGCTATTCCACTGGTAACTTGCTTCATTGTCATGTTGTTCCTCCTCGATAATTGCTCATGCGCTTCCTGCGCTGGGCAGGTTGCAATTTAATATTATGCAGAAATTTCTGATGCAAATCGATAGTTGAAAATTAACTTAACTGGTTGATGCAATACTATACCCCAATTTGGGTAAGTTCAGAGTTATGAGGGTTAGATTAAGCGTTTATCGACCTGAATTGTATGCCCTAGTGGGTATTTGCTCTGAAGCCGATGGTTGTTAAGGTAAGGCATTATCAACTGATGACTGACCATAATAAACCCGGGGGGATACGTCATGTTGGCTCGTTTTATTGCAATCACTGCAATCGCTTTGTCGATGGTTCCGCACCCTGTGGCGAGCCAGGAAAAGTGTACCGCGGGGGAGCCGGGTTGCGATGCGCCGGTTGTTAGCCCGCTGCAAAATCCCTTCTACCTGTTCCCATGGCTGGCGAATACCACGCCCTCCATATCGTCTAACATCAATTCCCAGGGAATGTCCTCCGAATGGATGAACATGCAGTGGATGATGATGATGGCGAATCATTTCATGAATGCCCCCATTGATGAGGCCACCCGGTTTAATATCCTCGATGCCATGCTGCGCGCCGCCAATACGCAGATGCTCGAGGGTATGTTTGGTGGCCCCAACCAGGCCCGTATGTGGATTCCCTCACAGAGCAAGCGCGATGTCCCTGCAAACACGGTATCAGACTCGATCTCGGATGAAGCCAAGCGCAACCTTTACCAGAGCATGATGATGCTGAGCCCACTATCCTTGCGCGACATGATTTCGATCATGGCGGACAAGATGCCGGTCGCCGAAGATGTTTCGTTTGACGACGCGGTGGAGTCGATGCGCTTGCGCGCCAATGAAATCAACTTCAAGTTCGTCGGGCACAGCCCGCTGTGGAAGGATATCACCGCCATTACCGGCGAAGAGACCCCGCGCGTTGAAATTTTCAATTTTTGCGACGCCATAGTGGCCCGCAAGGTTCTCGACTATGCGCCTGAATTTATCGTCTTTATTCCCTGTCGCATTGCACTGCTCGAGGATGCGGCCGGCAAGCTCTGGGTGATGACCCTGGACTGGGACGTAAACTGGCTCAACCTGGCACAGAATCCGAATAGCGTTCTCGACCAGGAGCTGCGTGCCGAGGCCGTCAGGATTCGCGATGGTATGCGCTACATCATGGAAGGTGCTGCCACCGGTGATTTTTAACGATTTCAATTTAAATTCGAGACTAAACCTGCCGTTTTTGGCATTTAACCAGTACCTGGGAGTACATTTAATGAATACCAGCATTTTGAAATTACTGTTAGCCGTATTTTTCGGCCTGACGGCTTCGCTATCGATGGCGGCGGATACCCCGGAGGAAACCACCACCGCGACAGCAAATCCGGAGATGTCAGAGGCTTTGCAAAAGTCGATGGATCCAAACGTCTGGATCAAGCTTATGAACAGCATGATGAGCGGCGAGTTGCAGGGGCAACCGGCGATTTCGTCTTGCGTCGAGTGTCATACTGACGAGGATATAGCCCGCTACCAAAAGGATTACGGGGGCGTGCTGCAGGCGATGAATCCGATGATGCATATGGGCAATCCCCAGACCTACGGTGGAGCAGCTACCGGGATGATGAACCCGATGACGGGAATGGCGGCACCGATGACCGGGATGATGAACCCGATGACGGGAATGATGGCACCGATGACCGGGATGATGAATCCGATGACCGGGATGATGATGGCGCCGATGGGAATGATGATGAATCCAATGACGGGCATGATGATGGCGCCGATGACGGGGATGATGAATCCCATGACAGGCATGGGCATGATGCCCGGTATGGGAATGCCAGGGATGCCAGGGATGCCGGGAATGCCGGGAATGCCAGGAATGGGAATGCCAGGGATGTCGGGAATGCCGGGAATGCCGGGAATGCCAGGAATGGGAATGCCAGGGATGCCAGGGATGTCGGGAATGCCGGGAATGCCAGGAATGGGAATGCCAGGGATGCCAGGGATGTCG